>VOFD01002048.1_pt1 | contig 20851 bp, 23 predicted proteins | sample 5384101 | NCBI WGS metagenome assembly VOFD01 (sample SAMN12384723, study PRJNA508395) | human gut metagenome | isolation source: healthy gut C | host: Homo sapiens
TTGGACATGAACACGGCCATGGCAAAGCCGGTGACCGACACGCCCCCCAGCAGCCCCACCACGCCCTCGGGCCCCAGAAGCAGGCCGGTGAGGATGGGGACGATGATGGCCAGCAGGGCGGGCTTCACCATCTCCCGCTGAGCGCCCTTGGTGCACAGGGCCACGCAGGAGGCGTAGTCGGGGTCTGCCTTGTACTCCATGATGCCGGCGATCTCCCGGAACTGGCGGCGGACCTCCAGCACGATGGACTGGGCGGCGGTCTGCACCGCGCTCATGGTGTAGGCGGAGAAGACGAAGGTGAGCATGGCGCCGATGAACAGCCCCACCAGCATCAGGGGGTTGGTGAGGGACAGGTCCAGGGCCTCCGGGGTCTTCTCCTGGACGATGCTCACATAGGACACCAGCAGGGCCAGGGCGGTGAGGGAGGCCGAGCCGATGGCAAAGCCCTTCCCCGTGGCGGCGGTGGTGTTGCCCAGGGAGTCCAGGGCGTCGGTGCGCTCCCGGACGGACTCAGGCAGGCCGGACATCTCGGCAATGCCTCCGGCGTTGTCAGCCACGGGACCGTAGGCATCGGTGGCCAGGGTGATGCCCAGGGTGGAGAGCATTCCCACTGCGGCGATGCCGATGCCGTAGAGCCCCTGGTTGAAGGATTGGCCGCCGCCGGCGGCGTAGAAGCTGACGATGACGGCCGCGGCCACGATGAGGATGGAGGCCATGGTGGACTTCAGCCCCAGGGAGATGCCGCCGATGATCGCGGTGGCGGCGCCGGTCTCCGTGGAGGCGGCCAGGCTCTGGGTGGGCTTATAGGTGTCGGAGGTATAGTACTCCGTGAAGTAGCCGATGGCGCAGCCGCCCACCAGTCCGCAGAGGATGGCGATGTAGACCCCCCAATTCCCCAGCATGAGATAGGTCAGGGGGGCGGCGGCCACGGCGGAGAGGGCCGCAGCCAGATAAGTTCCGGTGCGGAGGGAGGTGAGCAGGGACTTCTGGGTGGCATCCTCCTTGGTCTTGACGAAGAAAGAGCCGATGATGGAGCAGACGATGCCGCAGACGGCCAGCATCATGGGGAGGATCATCCCCGCCCAGCCGTACCCGGCGATGGCGCCCAGGGAAAAGGTGGCCAGGATGGAGCCCACATAGGACTCGTACAGGTCGGCGCCCATGCCGGCCACGTCGCCCACGTTGTCGCCGACGTTGTCGGCGATGGTGGCGGGGTTGCGCGGGTCGTCCTCGGGGATGCCGGCCTCGACCTTGCCGACGAGGTCGGCGCCGACGTCGGCTGCCTTGGTGTAGATGCCGCCGCCCACACGGGCGAACAGAGCCATGAAGGAGGCCCCCATGCCGTTCATCACCATGATGTTGCCCAGGGTCATGGGGTCGTCGATGCCGGCCACGAAGCGGAGGATGACGAACCAGATGGAGATGTCCAGCATACCCAGGCCCACCACAGTGAAGCCCATGACGGCGCCGGAGGAGAAAGCCACCCGCAGGCCCCAGCACGCCCATGCCGCCGATCCAATGGGTGAATGCCCTCCAGAACAGGATGCCACGGGGCTGGGCCTCGATGTCGGTGAGGATGGTGGCACCGGTGGTAGTGAAGCCGGACACCGACTCGAACAAGCAGTCCACAAAGGAGGGGAAGGTGCCGGAGAAGTAGAAGGGGAGCGCCCCCACCACGCCGGTGACCAGCCAGATCAGGCCCACGGCAAAAAGCCCTCCCGGGCGTAGAAATGCCGGGTGGCGGGTACAGCGGACAGGGCCAGTCCCAGAATGGCCATCAGCAGGATGGTCAACAGGAAGGGGGCGGGGTCCTCCTGGTACAGCAGGGCGACCGCCAGCGGCAGGAGCATGAAGAATGCCTCGACCAGCAGGACGCGGCCCACCAGCCGGGATACCAATTTCAGATTCATGACATGCCCCCCGGGGCAGAGAAGGTGTGCTCGCCCTCGTCATAGATGTCGTTGAGATCCTGAAGACGCCTGTCTCGGGAGATGAGGATGACAGAGTCCCCCTCTTGGATGGACGTGGAGCCTTCCGGGATAATGATCTCGCCTCCCCGGGCCACCACGGCCACCAGAATGACCGGGCTTCAGGGACAGGTCCCGCAGGGGCGTGCCCAGATGGCGGGTGGAGGCGGTGACGGTAAACTCCATGGCCTCGGCGGAGCCATCGGCGATGCGGTACAGGGTGTTCATCACGCTGCCCTTGGAGTTCTGCATCCCCCGGACCACCTGGAGGATCTGGGCGGTGGTCAGCTTGGGGGAGATGATGCTGTCCAGACCCACGGCCGGGCGATACGGTTGTAGTTCTGCCGGTTGGATTTGGTGATGACCTTTCGAGAGGCCCTTCTGCACGGCGTACAGAGAGAGGATGAGGTTGTCCTCGTCCCGGTCAGTAAGGGCCACAAAGGCGTCCTAGGCGGTCATCCGCTCCGGACTCCAGAAGCTCCTGATCGGTGCCGTCGCCGCAGATGATAGTGGAATGGGGGAGCAGTTCACTAAGAAAACGGCAGCGGGCCTCGCTGAGTTCTACGATCTTCACCTGCATGCGCATCTTCTCCAGCAGGATGGCCAGATACATAGAAATTTTGCCGCCGCCCACCAAAAAGACCTGCTTCACCTTGGGGGTGTACCGGCCCAGCAGGCGGAAAAACTGGTCCAGGCTGGCGGGGCGGCCCACCAGATAGAGCTTATCCCCTACCTGGGGCACAAAGGAGCCGTTGGGGATGGTGACCTCGCCCTCCCGGTCCACGGCGCAGAACAGCAGGGAGAGCTTTTTGACCTGGCTGGACAGGTCCTGGAGAGTGGATTGCCCACCAGAAAGTCTTCCTCCATCAGGCGGAAGCCCATGAGCTCCACCCGTCCCCGGCAGAAGGTCTCGATGTTGGCGGCGGAGGGGAACCGGAGCAGCCGGGAGATCTCAATGGCGGTGGCGTTCTCCGGGTTGATGACCATGTCGATGCCCCTCTGCCCCAGCTTCCCGGAAGGACGGCGGCAGAGACACCATTTCCCTTGACGGACATCACATCCAGCGTGTCAGAGGCACGGCGCAGGGCGGCCTCATGGGTGTCCACGATGGTGATGCTGTGGTCCTCACTGGCGAGCTGGTCGGCCAGGCTGAAGCCCATTTTTCCATTGCCAACGATGATGATATCCAAAACGCAGCACATCCTGGAAAAGATTTACGGCAAAAAGCAAAAGAATATGAGGCCCCGCCGTATCCGGGCCCAAGCAAAGAAAAATGCGCCCTCGACCGAACCGGAGCTGGAGAGGGCGCGTTTTAAAAGGGACTAGATCGTCCACTGACTGTGGATGATGCCTACCAGCTGCCAGCAGGAGTCGGAAGGGGAGAAGACCAGCTTCAGGGAACACCAGTCCAGCCCGGCGTTGGCGGGATCCAGGCCGGGAAAATGAAACTCAACGAAACGGCAGCCGGGGTATGCCTCGGTCAAATTTTCCAAAGCGTTGCCGCTCTGCAGAATACGGTCCACTCCGATCTCAGGGGCCTGGGTGTAGTCGGTATTGAACACATAGGTGGAGAAATATTCGGCTGGAGTCAGCTCGATCAGGCTGCCCAAGCCGTCGGACACGCCCCAGGTGTACACCGTCTGATCAGTGGAGAACTGCCGGACCTGAGCGGCAGTGAAGCGGAGGTCGCTGTCCCGGTCAACAGTGGAATAGGGCGTAAAGGTAACGCCCTCCTCCGGGTGGACGAAAGCGGCCAGAGTATCATAATCCCGCTCCTGAATGGCGCGGACCACTGCACAGGCAGAGCTGAGCAGGGGAAAGTTGTCGCTGGAATTGAACGCTGGCAAGGTATTTGCAGAGCTGCTGCCGGAAGCGGAGGCAGACCCTGCGGAGACAATAATGGAGTTGACCACAGACGGGGTCATGGCCGTCTCCCGCTCTTTCCAGGGAAGGTACTGGGCGGGGCACAGGGTGCCCACAAAAAATCCGAGGAAGAGGGCTAAGAAGCCGGTTATAATGGCAACGCGTTTGATAAAACTCATCTCCTTGCGGCAGAATGAAAAGCATATGGGATCCCCTCTATCCCCGCTCGAGTATCTTTCAGACGGGGAAGAATAGGATAAACTGCAAATTCAAAATAGATTCTGGGAAGCTATTGTAGTACAAAATTGATAAGACGTCAAGCATGGCCTGTCTGAAAGCCGCGCTTTCCGAAAAACGCAAAGAAAAATGGAAAAAAAAAAAAAGAATAAAATGGAAGATAAAATTCGCGATTTAAAATAAAACGACTGGGCGCCGTCCTGCGACGGCGCCCAGTCGATCGATAAGGTACGAGAGAAAATAGGATCGGAACAGCCTGTCAGGAGAAGGAGCTCCCTTGGACGGAGCCTAGATCCTCCCAGCTTGCCGGCAGTTCGCCAGGACTGTACGCGTTCCTATCCTGACGGGAACGCCAGACGCGTCCGCCGAACACACAGCACTCTCCCGTCTGCCACAGTCCCCGACTGCCCTGAGGCGGAGGTAGTCCTTGGCCCGGGCGGGGTCCGTGGTGTGGCAGATGTCCCACAGGGAGAAAGCCAAGTCCGGGCTCCAGCCTGGCTGACCGGTGGCGTCGTGCTGCTGCCAGAGGCGGTAGACCTGTCCGTTCCACCGGTAGGGCTTGCCCACCGGAGTCTCTTCCGTGAGATAGGAGCGGGGGGCGCCAGGTGGGGATGGCCTGCTCCTCCGCGATCAGGGCGGTGCCGTCCGCCTCGCCGGACACAGACCGCCCTGCCAGGGCCAGGGCGTCTGCCCCTGCCCCGGTGTTCCAGCTCCTCCAGGGCCAGGGTCACGATGTCAGCCACAGAGCTCCACCCCCTTCTGATAGGCATCCTCCAGCTCTGAGCGCAGCTGGGCGGCGCTGCCTGCCTGCTCAAGCGCCGCGATCATCGACTCCTGCTCTTGGAGGAGCGCCTGCTTCTCCTGAAGAGTCTCCTCCAGCTCCCCCAACTGGGCCTGGAAGCCGGCCACATCCCCCAGATACTGCTCCGCTGTCTGGAGAAGCACCGTGTAGCTGCGGGTAGCGTGGGCGTACCGGATGTCCCGGACCTGAAAGCCATACCCTGCGGGCAGCGGGCTTTCCCCCACAACGGCGGGGCGGGACCAGTCGATCTGCTCGATACGGGCCAGCTCCGCCATCTCCCGCTCAAAGACGGCCAGATAGGTCCCTGTTGGCGCTTCCCCGCAGGATCAGCCCGCAGGGAACGCCGTCCACCTGGATCTTGTTTGGATACAAGCTCATTGTGTTCTCTCCTCTCTGAACTGTTGTGCCGCCATGCGGCCGGGAATATCCCCTAAGTGTGGCGGGACGGCCCTCTCAGTTGCCCGGTGCCGTACACCTTGCCCCAGGATCTCCTGGCGGGCCCCGGGAGGCACACCCGCCCGGCTCCGGCATATAATGGGGGTGCATCCACTTGATGTGAGGTGATCCTTTTGACAACGATGCAAGCCACCGTCCTCCAGGTGGGGAACGGTCAGCTCCTGGTCCAAGACCAGAGCACATCCCAGCAGGTCCTTGTGAATACGTCCATCGCTGGCTGTTTTGCCGTAGGCAATCAGGTGTTCATCACCTATAACGGTGTGATGACCGCCAGTATCCCGCCCCAGATCAGCGCGATGAGCATCTGCCTGATCCGCAGCTGACGCGGTGATGGGAAAAGCGCCCCGGACGCCTGAAAAGGCGTCCGGGGCGCTCAGCTTGTGGAAAAAGACTCGCGTAGTTCGCGCCCGCAGGCGCGAATCAAGTTCTGACCTGTTTTCCCCGCGGCATGTGCGTCAGGGGAAACACTTGCAGCCTGAGACTTTTTCGACAGTCTCTTTTTCGGCCGCGGGTCAGGGGTCCCCTGCTGGGAGAACCAGGAGCGGGCATACTCCGCCACCAGGGGGGCCAGCGTCTTCAGGGACAGGCCGGTGGTGTTCACGCACAGGTGATACCCCTCCCGGCTCCCCCAGGGCAGGTCGGAGAGCATGGCGTGGTGCCGGGCCCGGTGCTGGTCCACCTGCCGGAGCTTCCGCTCCAGCTCTCGGAGAGTGAAACGCTCGTCGTCGGAGCTGCGCTCCCGGCACCGCCGGAGCCTGGACTCCAAATCGGCGTAGACGAACAGCTTCAGGGGGCGGTGCTCCGCCAGGATCAGGTCCGCGTTGCGGCCCACAATGATGCAGTCCCCGTGGGCGGCCAGGGCCCGGAGGACGCGGCGCTGCTCCTGAAGCAGCTGCCGGGAGTCATGGGGCATGGAGGGGAGATAGGCAAAGGTGCGACCGATGGTCAGTGGGACGCCGCGAAAGTCGCCCTGCTCCAGCGCATCCTCCACATAGCCCTCGTCCAGTGCATTCCTCCGGGCAACGGCGGAGATGATCTCGCGGTCGTAGTAGGGCCAGCCCAGGCAGTCGGACAGCCGCTTGCCCAGCTCCCGGCCGCCGCTGCCGAACTCCCGGCTGACGGTAATGATCTTCATGGATCGGCACTTCCTTTCAAAGAGGCATGGCTCTGTCCAGCGGAGCGGCGCTCCAGAAAAGAGGAACATGGACAGACAGAGCAGGATCTGGACCACAGAGGAGGCAGGAGTGCTCAGACCGATCTGGAAGAGGGTGGCCCCCGCCATGCGGCTCATGAGATAGGCTACAGGGATGCGGACGAAGAAGGCACCTATAATACCCTGGATCATGACGAACAGGGTCTTTTCACAGCCATTGTAGTAGCCGGTGAAGCAGAAGAGAAAGGGAGTGAGCATGCAGTCGATGGCATAGGCCTTCAGATAGCTGTGGGAGGCCGCCACGACCTCCGGGTCGGGGGAGAAGATGGCGGAGAGAAGGTCACCGTGGAAGAAGGTGAGCAGGGCCATCACCAGGCCGGCCGCCACAGAGGTGAGGATGCCATACTTCAGGGCCTTTTTCGCCCGGATCGGGTTGCCCGCCCCCATGTTCTGGGCCACAAAGGCGGACATGGACTGCATATAGGCGGAGGGGACCAGCATAATGAAGACGCACACCTTTTCCGCCACGCCCACGCCGGCGGAGGCCGTGACGCCGAAGGTGTTCACGATGGTCTGGATCACCAGGAAGGAGGTGCCCACCAGCAGCTCCTGCAGGGCCACCGGCGTGCCCAGCCGCAGCTCAGCGCCGATAATGTCCCGGTGGAAGCGCAGGTGTCGCCGGGAGAAAGCGAAGGGCAGAGACCGGCGGCGCAGGCGGATCAGGAACAGGGAGACAAGCACGCTGACGGTCTGGGCGGCCACGGTGGCCAGAGCGGCCCCCGGCGGCCCCCATGTGGAACCCGGCCACCAGGAGCAGGTCCCCGAAGATATTGATGACGCAGGCGATGGCAACGGTGAGCAGAGGGGTCCTGGAGTCGCCGATCCCCCGGAAAATGGAGCCCAGGACGTTGTAGGCCACAATAAAGAGGGAGCCGGCCCCGCAGATGCGGATGTACAGCACCGTCTGATGGAACGCGTGCTCAGGCGCGTGCATGAGCCGGGCCAGTACCTCGGCTCCACCCACCAGGACGGCAGTGAGCAGGACGGCGAAGCAGGCGAACAGGCAGATGCCGCCGCCGATGGCGCGGCCCGCATCCTCCGGCTCCCGCCGGCCGATCCGCTCCCCCACCAGAATGGTGATCCCCATGGACAGGCCGGTGACAACCATGGTGACAGTCTGGAGCAGCATGCTGCCGGTGGCCACGCCGGAGACGTCCGCCGTCTGGGCAAACTGGCCCACCACCAGCAGGTCCACGCCGCCGTAGAGCGCCTGCAGGAACAGTGTGAAGAGAACCGGAACGGCAAAACGGATCAGAGAGCTGAAGATGTTCCCCTCCGTCAAGCTGCGCGGTCGTCCCATTTTATCATTCCTCCTGAGTATTTTGTCGCGGCCCGGAGAAAGGCTGTGCCCCGGCAGTCCGGGTGGTCCGCGCCATAACAAAAAGCCGGATAAGTTCAGCAGACATCTCAGTCTGCCGCCTTATCCGGCTCATCATTTCAGCGAATGACTTGCCCTCCGAGCGAGCGGCATTTATTTTATAACAGGTTCCGAGGAAATGTCAAGGGCGAAAATGATGCAGTTTCCGGCCCCGGGCCAAGCGCCCCGGATCGAGGGAGCGCCCGGCGGCCTTCCGGGGGCCTGTGCAGGGGCGCATATCATGCGCTTATTATACTGGGGGGCGGCTCACTGGGGAGACCGGCCTCTGCATGGTGCGTAGCCTTCCGTTCACCGTGCGGCGGGGGCCACGTCCGTTCTGCTGACCTGACTGGATGGAAGGGGGCACCTGCGGCGGCACGGTACACCAGAGGTTTTTCAGATCTTTCCGGAAATAAGAAGACATGCGGAAACAGGTCACCAGAGCGGAGTTCTCTATTTTGGGCGATTTTCACAAAAAAAGAGAAAAGATATCATGGAAATCTCCTCTTTACAAATGACAAAATGTTTGTTAAAATATTGACAATAGAATCGTTAAAAAATTAACGATTCTAAGGGGCGGGCCACCGCTCCATTTGGAAAGGAGATACAGCGATATGGCAAAGAAAGCCCAGTATTCTGTGGTAGACAGCAAAGAGAGCTTCGAGGCACTGTTGACCCGGGTCCGTCAGGCCCAGCAGGAGTTTGCCCGCTATTCCCAGGAACGGGTGGACGCCATTTTCAAGGCCGCTGCCATGGCGGCCAACCAGGCCCGCATCCCTCTGGCCAAGGAGGCTGTGGCGGAGACCGGCATGGGGGTCGTAGAGGACAAGGTCATCAAGAACCACTACGCCTCAGAATATATCTATAATACCTATAAGAACGTGAAGACCTGCGGCGTGGTGGAGGAGGACCCCGCCTTTGGCGTGAAGAAGCTCCTGGAGCCTGTGGGGGTGATCGGTGCGGTGATCCCCACCACCAACCCCACCTCCACCGCCATCTTTAAGGTGCTGCTGGCCCTGAAGACCCGCAACGGCATCATCATCAGCCCCCACCCCCGGGCCAAGGGATGCACTGTCTCCGCCGCCAGGCTGGTGCTGGAGGCGGCGGTGGCCGCCGGCGCGCCGGAGGGCATCGTGGGATGGATCGACGTGCCCAGCCTGGAGCTCACCGGCCTGCTGATGGCGGAGGTGGACCTGATCCTGGCCACCGGCGGCCCCGGCATGGTGAAGGCCGCCTACTCCTCCGGCAAGCCCGCCCTGGGCGTGGGCGCGGGCAACACCCCCGCCATCATCGACAGCTCCTCCGATGTGGCCCTGGCGGTCAGCTCGGTGATCCACTCCAAGACCTTTGACAACGGCATGGTGTGCGCCTCGGAGCAGAGCGTCATCGTCCTGGACCCCATCTACGACCAGGTGAAGGCGGAGTTTGCCGCCCGGGGCTGCTACTTCCTGAAAGGAGAGGAGACGGACAGGGTCCGAAAGACCATCCTCATCGACGGCTCCCTGAACAATCAGATCGTGGGCCAGAGCGCCCACCGCATCGGCCAACTGGCCGGCATTCAGACGCCTGAGACCGCCAAGATCCTCATCGGCGAAGTGGAGAGCGTGGAGATCTCCGAGGAGTTCGCCCACGAGAAGCTCTCCCCCGTGCTGGCCATGTACCGGGCCAAGGCCTTTGACGACGCGCTGGCCAAGGCCGACCGCCTGGTGGCCGACGGCGGCTACGGCCACACTGCCTCCATCTACCTCAATGCGGTGACTCAGCGGGAGAAGCTGGACCGCTTCGCCCAGCGGATGAAGACCTGCCGCATCCTGGTGAACACCCCCTCCTCCCAGGGCGGCATCGGCGACCTGTACAACTTCAAGCTCGCTCCTTCTCTGACGCTGGGCTGCGGCTCCTGGGGCGGCAACTCCGTCTCCGAGAACGTCGGCGTCAAGCACCTGCTGAACATCAAGACCGTCGCCGAGAGGAGAGAGAACATGCTGTGGTTCCGTGCGCCTGAAAAGGTATACTTCAAGAAGGGCTGCCTGCCCGTGGCCCTGCGGGAGCTGCGGGAGGTGATGGACAAGAAGAGGGCGTTCATTGTCACCGACCAGTTCCTGTACGCAAACGGTTATGCTAAGCCGGTCACCGACCAGCTGGACCAGATGGGCATCGCCTATGACGTGTTCTATGACGTGGCTCCCGACCCCACCCTGGCCTGTGCCAAGACGGGCGCGGAGCGGATGCGGGCCTTCGGACCTGACTGCATCATCGCCATCGGCGGCGGCTCCGCCATGGACGCCGGCAAGATCATGTGGGTGATGTACGAGCACCCCGAGGCCAAGTTCGAGGACATGGCCATGGACTTCATGGACATCCGCAAGCGCGTCTACACCTTCCCCAAGATGGGGGAGAAGGCCGCCTTCATCGCCGTCCCCACCTCCGCCGGCACCGGCTCTGAGGTGACCGCCCTTTGCCGTCATCACCGACGAGCGCTCCGGGGTGAAGTACCCCCTGGCGGACTATGAGCTCATGCCCAACATGGCCATCGTGGACGCGGACATGATGATGAACGCCCCCAAGGGGCCACGCCCTTCTCACCATGGCCGCCGATTTCGGGCATCGACGCTGTCACCCACGCCCTGGAGGCCTACGCCTCTATGATGGCCACCGACTACACCGACGGCGGGCGTAGGAGAGGATGACCCGGGCGGAGATCTGGATGATAGTGCCGTAGACGGGGACGGTTACCTGTCCCCGGCCCCGGAAGTAGCCCACGAAGGTGTTTCCCAGGAAGCAGAGGATGTAAAAAGCACCCCACCATCCGCAGGTAAGCCACACCATTGGTCTGGGTGAAGGAGGAGGTCCCCCCGCCAGCAGGGCGATGGCGGCGGGGGCGGCAGCGTACAGCAGCACAGACATCACTGCGCCCAGGGCCAGCATCATGAGAAAGCTGGTACGGAACCCCTCCCGCACCCGCCGCTCCTCCCCGGCTCCGGTATTCTGGGCGGTGAAGACAGAGACGGCCTGGGCCCCGCTGTCCCCGAAGGAGTTGGCGAAGCCCTCGATGCGGGTAGTGGCGGTGTAGGCGGAGATCATGGGGGTCCCCATGGAGTTCACCGCCCCCTGGACCAGCAGCTTGCCGATGTAGAGGCTGGACTGGTGCAGGGCGGACACCGCCCCATAGCTCACCGTCCGGCGGAGCAGGCCCCGGTCCAGCCGCCGGTCCTCCCGGCGGAACAGGAGCTGGGGATAGCGCCGGGCCAGATAGAGCAGGCACAGCGCCACGGAGAGCAGCTGGGCCAGCACCGTGGCCCAGGCCGCCCCGGCGATGCCCATGCCCAGCCGGGCCACGAACAGCAGATCCAGAGCCAGATTGGCGGCCATAGCCGCCAGCAGGGCCAGCAGGGCGGAGCGGGTGTCTCCCACAGAGCGCAGGGCGGCGGGCGCACAGGTTGTAAAAGAAGGTGGCCAGCAGGCCGCCGAAGATGACCACCAGATAGTCCGCGGCCAGCCGGGCCACGTCCTCCGGGGTCTGCATCAGGGTCAGCAGGGGCCGCAGCAGGAGCAGGGCGGCCAGGCTCAGCACCAGGGTGAACAGGCCGCCGAAGACAGAGGCCAGAAACCCCTCCTGCCGGAAGCCGGCCAGATCCCGGCTGCCATACTGCTGGGCAAAGAGGACGGAGATGCCTGTGCAGCAGCCGCTGAGGAGAAAAAGGAACAGGTTCATCACCGTCCCCGCCACCCCGATGGCGGCAAAGGCGGTCTCCCCAGCGAAGCGGCCGATGACCATGGCGTCTATGGTGTTGTACAGCTGCTGGAGGATGTTCCCAAAAATCAGGGGAGGGCCAGCGACACCAGCTGGGGCGGGATGGAGCCCCGGGTCAGGGCGGCGGTCTCCACAGCGTGTCACCTCGCAGTTTCATCAGGTGAGATCAGGATAGCACAGGGAGAAACAGTTGTAAAATAATTGTTTTCTCCCTATAATATATAAAAAGTTGTATTTTGGGGTGAGACAGGTGACAGAGCTGGACACCCTGCGGGCGGAGCTGGTCCAGGTCGAGGGCATCGAGCTGTGCTGAGGGCTCAGGGGGCCAGGTAGAACTCCAGGGCCTCCCGGACCACCAGCTGGGGCATGCCGGGGCCGGACAGGCTGTGGTCCCCGCCGGGCACTTGGATGAGACGGGCGCCGAAGGTCTGGGCAAAGCGCCGGGCCGCCTCCGGCGAGGCGGTCTGGTCCTCATCCCCGTGGATCATACAGACCCGCTCCTCCCCGGAGCGGTACAGTTGAAAGAGGTCGTGGGCATCCAGATCCGCCAGGAAGGCAGGGGTCAGCTTCAGGGGGCGGACGTAGCCCTGGTCCAGCATGAGGAAGCCCTGCCGCGCCAGCTCCTCCGCCTGCTCCGGCGTGGGGGTATGGAAAAGCAGGGGCATCTCCACCGCCGCTGCTGCTGGGAAGGACCGCGTCCCCCGGTGGGGGCGGGTGGACAGGTAGATCAGATTCAGGTAGGCCCCGAAGCTGGAGGAGAAATAGACCACCCGGCCCCAGGGGGGCCAGCTCAGGGCCCGGGCCTCTGCCCGGCCAGGTCGTCCAGGCAGTGGCGGATGCTCAGAGCGTCCCCCGTCCACCGGGCTGTCCCCGTGAGCGGGGAGGTCCAGTGCCAGGGTGCCGATGCCGTGCCGGGGGAGCTCCCCGGCCAGCAGCTGGGCGGTGGGGCTGTCCTTGCTGCTGCCGAAGCCGTGGGTGATGAGGCAGACCATGGACTCGCCGCCCTGGATGGTGTGCCGGCAGGGGATGTTATATCCGTTGAGTCCGGAGAGAAGTTCCTGTGTCATAAGCGCTCCTTTCAAAGGGCGAGGGCCCCTTTTTCTGCTGCACTGCCAAAAGCTGATTTGAAAATACCACAGCAAAATGACCAGGCGGGCAACTGACGGTCAAACTGGCAGTTGCAGTTATCGTTTCAAGGTATCCTGATACCATTCGTAAGTGGGTTTGATACCCTCCTCTTGCTCAAAGCGTTTCTTCCAATGCTCCGTAAAAATATAACTCCAGTAATTTCTTCAAATCCGGCAGAGCCTTACTTCCGTGAAGCAGTCCATCTTCACTCAGGTATTCTTCATTCCAATCAAATTCCTCGTGGTCAAACCAGACTAAAGACCAGGTGAGTGGGTCGTTTTTCATCAATCTCCTCCTCTGGTATGGACAAATCAATGCACAGCGGCCCCAACCACCTCCCCAATCGCCAATGGGAATCAAATTTCGAAAGCAGTCCTCCGGTAGTTCACAAAAATCACGGATCTCTTGCAAAATTTCTATGTTTTTTGACACTTCGTTCATAGATTGTGGGCAGTCGATTGCCAACCAGAGTGGGCCAAGGTCTCCTTTGTCTTCAATAATAGAGCATAGAAAATTGTCATTGCGAATGTTTTGAGGAAGCCGGAATGAAGTCAGAAAAGCCCTGTAGAGAGAGGGCAGCTTGACCTGATGCGCTTGCTCAAATGTAGCAATGTCCTGTTCAGTAATGGAAGATGACACAAATTCCTTGCCAGGAACCAACCCCTGCTCTTGTAATTTTTTTGACATGCGCTTATCACAAAATTTCTTTCTTCCAAAGGTATCATGGTATCCCCTGCTCCTTCCTTTGGGAGTCCAAACAACCTCCAATTTGTCTTTTTACTTACTTTACCATATTTTTATGTCTTAATCAATGTGTAGTGAAATGGCCAGAGTTGGAACCAATCAGTCAAAGATAAAAATGGAGAGGCGGGACCCGCCGTTGTCAGCCAGGACAGACTCTGCTAGAATAGGAGAGAGACCGACCGGGGCTCTCTGGAGAGGAGGAATGGAGATGGAGGGATGGGACCTGCGGGCGCTGGCGGTGCTGGAGCGGCTGAACGCTGCGGGACACCGGGCCGTCCTGGTGGGAGGCTGCGTCCGGGACAGGCTGCTGGGGCTGGCCCCCCACGACTACGACGCGGCCACCTCCGCCCGGCCGGAGCAGATCCGGGAGGCCTGTGCCCCCATGCGGGTGGTGGAGACCGGCGTGCGGCACGGGACGGTCACCGTTCTGTCCGGCGGCCTGCCCATTGAGGTGACCACCTTCCGCCGGGAGGGGGGCTACTCCGACCACCGCCGCCCGGACCGGGTGGAGTTCACGGGGGATCTGGGGGAGGATCTGGCCCGCCGGGACTTCACCATAAACGCTATGGCCTGGGAGCCCTCCGGCCTGACTGACCCCTTCGGAGGCCGGGCCGACCTGGCGGCGGGGGTCATCCGCTGCGTGGGGGAGCCGGAGCGCCGCTTCGGTGAGGACGCCCTGCGTCTGCTGCGTGCCCTGCGGTTCGCTGCCCAGCTGGACTTCCGGCTGGAGGAGGGGACGGCCGCCGGCGTGCGAGCCTGCGCCCCCCAGCTGGCCTGCGTCTCCCGGGAGCGGGTGGCGGAGGAGCTGAAGCGGCTGGTCTGCGGCCCGGCGGCGGGCCGGGTGCTGCTGGACTGCCCGGAGGTCCTCACCAGACAGGTGCTGCCCGAGCTGGCTCCCGCCGTGGGCTTTGACCAGCGCAATCCCCACCACAGCTACGACGTCTACACCCACTGTGTCCGGGCTCTGGAGCGGGTCCCGGCGGAGCCGGGGCTGCGGCTGGCGGCCCTGCTCCACGACGGGGAAGCCGGGGTGCTGTACCGTGGACCGGGAGGGGGTGGGCCACTTTTACGGACACGCCGCCGCCGGGGCGGAGCTGGCGGACGCCTGCCTGCGCCGCCTGCGGCTGGACAATGCCCTGCGGGAGCGGGTGGTCACCCTGATCCGGCGCCACGACCTCCAGCTGGAGCCGGAGCCCCGGCTGGTGAAGCGGTGGCTGGGGCGGCTGGGGCCGGAGCTCTTCTTCCAGTGGACCGCCCTGGCCAAAGCGGACGCCGGGGCCAAATTTCCGGACCGGGCTCCGGGGGCAGCCCGCTGGGAGCAGGTGGAGGCATTGGCAAGACAGATCCTGGCCGAGAGGCCCTGCCTCACCCTGCGGGACCTGGAGGCGGACGGAAACGACGCCCTGGCCCGGGGCCTGCGGGGGGCCCGCGGTGGGCCGGGCGCTGGCCGCCCTGCTGGAAGAGGTGATGGAGGGCCGTCTTCCCAACCACCGGGCCGAGCTGATGGCCGAGCTGGACCGTTTGGCGGGGAGGGAGCGCTGAGCGCTCCGCCGCCCGCTGGGGGCACAAAACAGGACCGGGGACAGCGCGGGCTGTCCCCGGGGCATTTATCCCAGCATCACATCCAGCAGCATCATCACCAGGAAGCCGCACATGACGCTGGCGGTGCCCGCGTGGGAATGCTCCGCCCAGCTGGGCCTCGGGGATCAGCTCCTCCACCACCACGTAGATCATGGCGCCGGCGGCGAAGGACAGGATCCAGGGCATCACCAGGGGTGACGCTGCCGGCCACCAGAACGGTCAGCAGGCCGAAGATAGGCTCCACCACGCCGGACAGGGCGCCCGCAGCGAAGGCCCTGCCGGTGCCCACGCCGTCGGACCGGAGGGGGAGGGAGATGGCGGCCCCCTCCGGGAAGTTCTGGAGCCCCATCCCGATGGCCAGGGCCACTGCCCCGGCCAGGGCGCCGCTGCCGGTGTCCTGGGCGGCCATGGAGAAGGCCAGCCCCACCGCCATCCCCTCCGGGATGTTGTGCAGGGTGACGGCCAGTACGATCATGGTGGTGCGGCTCAGATGGGCGGGCAGCCCTTCCGGATCGCTGCTGCCGATGTGGAGATGGGGGTGAGCCGGTCCAGGACCATGAGGAAAGCCCCGCCCAGCAGGAACCCGCCGCCCACCGGAAGGGCGGGGGACTGCCCCATCTCCTCCGCCATTTCCATAGAGGGGATGAGCAGGGACCAGACAGAGGCAGCCACCATCACGCCGGCTGCGAAGCCCAGAAAGATCTTCTGGGTGGCGGGTTTCAGGTCCTCCCGGAAGAAAAACACCATGGCGGCTCCCAGCACGGTGGCCAGACAGGTAAAGCCGGTGCCGATGGCGGCAAAGGTAAGTTCTCGGATCAGCATAGCGACCTCCTGCCCCAGGGACTGGGGCACGTTCAGTTTATGTAGAGCGGGGCCATTCTATTTGGGCGTCCCCGCTCCTGGGGCGGGTCAGAACAGAAACCCGGGCTCCAGGCCGGGCGGGAGCTCCAGCTCCCGGAACATCCCGGCAGTGAGGGCCTCAAACTCCGCCGGGTCCGCCGCCTTGCGCAGCTTTTTGGCATAGCTTTCCGGGTCCCGGAAGAGGTGGATGAGATAGGACCAGAGCTCCTTCATCCGCAGCATGGCGTTGCGCCGGCTGCCGAAGTCACGGGCATAGCCCTCATAGAGGGCGTCGTGGAACGCGCGGAGGGTGTCCCGGTCCGCGCCGGGCCCGCCCTTGGCCTTGGAGGCCAGCGCCGGGTCGGCCACCAGCCCCCTGCCCATCATCAGACCTGCGCCGGGGAAGCGGACAGAGAAAGCTCGGCAGTCCGCCGCTGTCACCAGGTCTCCGTTGTAGCACAGGGGGGTGCGGCTGGCGGCCAGGATGGCGGGGAACAGCTCCGGCCGGGCGGGGCGGCGGTACAGGTCCTCCCGCACCCGGGTGTGGACAATGAGCTGGGCGATGGGATACTTGTTGTAGATGTCCAGGATGGGCCAGAACTCCTCCGGGTCCTGGATACCCAGACGGGTCTTGACAGAGACGGCAGTGGGGGAGGCGGAGAAGATGTCCTCCAGCAGGTGGTCCAGTTCCTCCGGCCGCCCCAGCATCCCGGCCCCCTTCCCCTTGGCGGTGACGGTGCCGGAGGGGCAGCCCAGGTTCAGGTTGACCTCTCGGTAGCCCATCCGGGCCAGCTCACCTGCCGCCCAGAGAAAGTCCGCCCCGCTCCGGGTGAGCAGCTGGGGCACCGCATCCAGGTCCCCGTCCTGCTCCGGCAGGATGTCCCGCAGCTCCCGGCGGGTGAACACGTGGTGCTGGCTGGGGGAGAGAAAGGGCATGAAATACCGGTCCACCCCCGGGAAGAACCGGCGGTGGGTCCGGCGGAACAGGGCTCCTGTGATCCCCTCCATGGGGGCGAAAAAGCAGCGCATAGCCTGCAATTACAGACCCGCCGCAGCCAGCAGGGCCTGAGCATCTCTCTCATCAGGGCAGGTGCGGACCGCGTCGAAGTTCTTCAGCAGAAGCTCTGCCTGTCCGGCGGAGACGGGGTCCTGAAGCATGGCCTCATAGCGGCGGCGCACTCCTCTCCCATGCGTCCAGGACACATGTACCAGCCAATCACGGTGCAGTTCTGGGGGAGTTCACCCTCAAGGCGGCGGATGATCTGAGAAAAATACGCCTGATCCGCACCAAAGCCGGCGGTGCCGAAGAGAAAGATCTGCTTGCCTGCCAGTGAGGGGAGAACAGCCCGCAGACGGTCGGAGCAGGTGCCCTTGTCCGTCCAGAAACCCAGATAGACCAGCTCGGCTTTAGAGCAGTCCAGGGACCCGACTGGACCGCATGGGACGTTGGGCAGGGCATGGGAGAGGGCTTTGGCCAGATATTCTGTGTTTCCTGTGGCGCTGTCATATAAAATGATCTGCTTCATCATCGGGCTCCTTTTTATTCTAAGCAATAGGGACTGATCCTCATGGTGATTATAGCATCCCGGCGGGGCTCTTGTCGACAGCAAGAGAAGGAAAATCATAGCGGTAGGGAGGGAAAATGTTCATGGTAAAATCTTCACAAAATGAAGGAGGCCAAAAATTAAAATTTCATAAATATGCAAGGTATGTTTTGACTTTTGGACAAAAACACAGTAAAATAAAAAGGGGCTTCTGCCCGATTTTCCGCGGCACGGGATGGCCGCCCCCAGAATTTTAGGATGACAAAACGCAGGAAAAGGAGAATAGAATGATGAAGACAGGTTTGCGGCGCCTGTTGGCGCTGGCCCTGGGAGCGGGGCTGCTGACCGCGAACACCTACGCGGCCGCCACTACATTCACCGATGTGCCCACCACCTACTGGGGCTATTATTACATTGACCGGGCCGCCACAGAGGGGCTGGTGTCCGGCATCGGAGACAACCAGTATGGACCGGAGCAGACCCTGTCCAACGCCCATTTTGTCACCATGATCTGCAACATGTTCTATAAGACGGCGGTGGCCGCCAACCAGAACAGCTCCGGCCAGTGGTGGTATCCCTACATGGCCGCAGCCTACTCGGCGGGCATCCTGAGCAACACCACTGTTGCCCAGCGCCGCGCCGCCGCCGGCGGCTGGACCGAGGCCATGGTAAACGCAGAGATCAGCCGCTATGACATGGCCCAGATCATGGTCAACGTGGCCGGCTCCAAGGGGTGGGAGAACCCCAGCGCACTGGATCTGATGGCCGCCCGGATCAGCATCAAGGACTGGAGCACCATCCCCAGCAATTACCAGAATGCGGTGGCCGGGGCTTATGCCAGGAAGCTGCTCAGCGGCGATGAGAACGGTAACTTCAACGGCGCCGCCAGCACCACCCGTGCCCAGGCAGCTGTGGTGCTCTGCTCCCCTGTATGACGCCTCCACCACCATCCAGGTGCCCACCTACGTCAACTCCAACCGGCTGGTGAGCGGCAAGACCCCCTCCGAGTCCAACGTGTATGACGACTTGGTGGCCCTGAAGAGCGACTATCCCGAGAACTACCTGTGGGATATGACCCGCAGCTACACCTCCAAGGAACTGGGCACCGCCACCGGCGTGGAGGCCTTTGCCTACATGCTCAGCGACAAGGTGTTCGGCGCCATGGCCGCCAGCAAGCTGAAGGACCCCGCGGACCTGCGGGTGGGCGACGTGGTCAGCTTCGACTCCGGCAGCGACTTTGGAGTGGTGGTCTCTGTAGACCGGAATTACTTCACCTATGTCACCTGTGACAACAGCGGCTGGATCACCTGGAAGGAGACCGCGGACCTGGACGACCTGGACAGCAGGGATACTGTCTACACCCGCTATCTCACCAAGGCCTCCGGCGACGACACCCTGAGCAACGGAGAAAAGGCCACTGAGTCCAACGTGGAGGACCTTCTGGACGACCTGATGGACGACTATGAAGACGGCGACGACTGGGATATGAGCGACCGCTACACCTCCAACGTGTTCGGCTCCGCCAAGGGCGACGAGGCCTTTGCTTACACCATCAGCGACGAGATCTTTGACGAGCTGGATTACAAGAGCGTGAAATATGCCGAGGACCTGCGGGCAGGCGACGTGATCTATGACAGCTGGAATGAGCTGTGGGGTGTCGTGGTGGATGTGGACACCAAGAACGAAGTCTGCACCTACGGCAGCATTGATTCCAAGGACAGGATCGCATGGGATTTCGAGGCTGATTTCGATGACCTGGACGAGATGTACACCCGCTATCCCAGCAGCTCTTCTTCATCCTCTGACGATGAACTGACCAACGGCAAGAGCATCACGGAGAGCAATGTTGAAAAATATCTGAGCGAGTTCGAGGACGACAGGGATTACGGCGATGGAAAAGAGTGGGATGACGATGATGAAGACTTTGCCTGGAGCCTGAGCGACGAGATCTTCGGTGATGTGGACTATACGAAGCACAGCAAGACCAGTAAGCTGAAGATTGGCGATATCATCTATGATGACGACGAAGGACTGTATGGCGTGGTCATAGATATCGATGAAGACCGTGAACGGGCCTACTATGTGAGCGTGTACTCTGACGGCGAAATCGACTGGAATTTCTGGACCTATTTTGACGATATCACTACGATTTATACCCGCTATCCCGACAGCACCTCTTCTGACGACACCTTGAGCAATGGAAAAAAGGTTAATGAGAGCAATGTAGAGGCCCTTTTAGAAAAAGAAGCTGAAGGATATCGACTCCTGGGACATGAAGGAATACTATGATTCCAAAGTGTTTGGAGATGATCTGTCTGGAGCCGAAGGGTTTGCCTGGATGCTCAGTGATAAAGTATTTGGAAATTTGGACTATGAGCGTTTGAGCGACAAAAAGGAGCTCCAGGCAGGGGATGTGATCGAGTTCAAAGACGATGATTCCTATGGTGTCGTGACGGATTCGCAGGGAGATAGTGACTACGATTTCTTTTATGTGACTGTAAACAGTAAAGGAAGAATTCAGGAAGACCAAGGGGCAGATTACGAAGATATTTACCGCGTCTACACCCGCTACCCCGACTGATACGTGAACGACAGACCTGACCTCACAGGCGCGCGGCTCAAAAAGCCGCGCGCCTGTTTCATCTCCTTCCCGTCCATCTTCATGCCCCATCTCAGGGGCGTCCCTCCACACGGGCCAATAGGCCGGGCGAGCCTGGGACCTGCCCCTGCATGGAAGCTGGGAACAAATATACCCCGCATGGTGCGCATGCCCTGATCCCGATGTAGGGGCGGGCTGGCCCCTGCCGGCCCCAAAGGTATCCCGCCCTGTCACCAGCTTTCCTCAAAAAGAGGTATATTTTTTTCCAAAAAGCTGGTAGAATAAACCGAAAACATACACAAGGAGTGAGCTTATGGTCCATCTTTACTGCGGAGAGGGCAAGGGTAAGACCACCGCCGCCATGGGGCTGGCCCTGCGGATGGCGGGCCGGGGAAAGCGGGTGGTGGTGGCCCAGTTCCTAAAGGGGGCGGACAGCGGCGAGCGTTATGCCCCCATGGCCATGCTGCCTCAGGTCACCCTGCTCCCCCTGCCGGAGCGGGTGGGGACGGCGGCCCGTTGAGCGCCAACCTGGCCGAAATGACCAACCTTGGCATGCCGGTGCCCCAGGGCTTCACCATCACCACCGAGGCCTGCACCCAGTATTATGAGGACGGCGAGAAGATCAACGACGGGATTCAGGCTGAAATCATGGAGTATATCGTCAAGTTGGAGGGCATCACCGGCAAGAAGTTCGGCGACCGGGAAAACCCCCTGCTGGTTTCCGTCCGCTCCGGTGCCCGGGCCTCCATGCCCGGCATGATGGACACCA
>VOFD01001617.1_pt1 | contig 20833 bp, 36 predicted proteins | sample 5384101 | NCBI WGS metagenome assembly VOFD01 (sample SAMN12384723, study PRJNA508395) | human gut metagenome | isolation source: healthy gut C | host: Homo sapiens
CTCCCCATGACAGTGTGGTACACCACCGCCGTAACACCATATTCCTCCGCGATCTCGGTAAAGGGCGACGTCTCCTCCAGAATATTGGTGGGCGGATAAGGCAGGAACATGATGAACTTTCGATATCCGGCTTCCGCCGCCTGACGGAAGGACTCCCGCAAGCGCTCCATCTCCCGGTCTACCAATTTCTTCGCATGTTCCTCCGGCTCTCGTCCCAGCGGTTATATTTCCCCCAGCGATCCAGATAAAAAGGCCCCTCGAAGGTAAAACCCTTCGTTCCAACCAGGGCGTAGTCCTCATATACCCAAAATTATTCTGCAGGAAAAACAATTTTCCCTGATATTCCTCGTTCAGCCGCTGAGTCTTTTTTCGCGTTCCAGAACATATCATGATTTCCACGAATCAGAATCTTACGTCGGCAGCTGCGCGATAAAATCCAGATCTTCCGACTCTCCCACAGTTTTCTTCCCGGGAATGATCGCCGGTAAGACAAGAGTATCCTCCGGCTTCACCCACCTGTCTCACATACTTTTTCAATTTTGCGTTCATGATGTCTCCAGACCTTTCGAACTGATCCATGGACTTATCTGCCTGAAAACTGAGATGCAGATCCCCCCAGCGCGTACAATGCCATCTGTCTTCCTCCTCAGTAAAGTTTCTCTATCTCGCCCTCGACCCCGTACTCTTCACGAAAGCGCTCCAGATCTCTGCTGTATGTATCAGCATGACCTCACCGGAATTTTCCGGTGGCAAGCTCCTGAAAACCGGCGATCTGCTCTCCATTGCAGATGCTGCAATGCAGGGGCAGGCGTCATTTTTCCCTTTATCATAGAATTTTTTCCTTCTTTCATGCGGTCAAAAAATGCCATCTGCCTTCCCCCCTGTGACCGTTTCCTCCGTCCATGTGAGCTCGATGTGCGCCAACAACACTATCCTTCAAAACACTCCAGAATCTCCTCTACTGTCTCCTGAGGCGTCTGAAGGGAATTGTCAATCCAGAATCCGATCCGTGGCGTCTCCTGCGAAATGCATCACAGAGCTGTTCCACAGAAAACCCGCTGTACCCTGTCTTTTTGCGGCCTTTTCCCGCTCTTTAACCACTTCAGGCGAAGGGCAGAGCACAACCAGCTGTACCGGATATCCCTTCAGCAAATTCATCATGTAGTTTAAGTCTTCTCCATAATAATTATCCTGAATCACAACAGAAAAACCCTGATCAAAAATATGCGAGGCCGTCTCCGCCGTCAAACGATACCGCAAGTGCAGCTGAGAGACTGCCTCCTCCGACGGATCTTCCGACATGTCCTCCCGACCGCTGACAATCATTTTGCGAAAAATATCGCCCCGGAGATGTACGCTTTTTTCCAGCCTCTCCGCCAGCAGCTGAGCCACTGTGGATTTTCCGGAGGCCATCACTCCGGTAATCAGAAACAGTTGATTTTTCAATGCCCAAACACCTCCTATATCCACCACTCCGGTGTCAGTACAATCTCTCCTTATTGTAAACGATATTTCCGCATTTCCCGTCCACGCGCTTGACCTGCTCGTCACACAGCTTCGCGATATAGGCCTTTGTCCCCATAAAATCAAAGGGAATATCATCGGTCTTTTCCATCCAGAATTTCCCGACAGACCTCAATGATATCATCCATGATATCCTTTTCCGTCTCCATCTCCCGATGGCTCAGAAATACCGGTCATATTTTCCCTTCAGTCGGTCGCGCATCCGCTCCGTCGTGCGCATGTACTGTCCACCGGACTGGAGTTCTCGTCAAACAGGAATGTAAAGGTATTACAGGCGTCTCCCAGAATGAGGATCCGCATTTCCCGGATCAGAAACACCATACTTCCCGGCGTGTGTCCCGGATAGCTGTAGACCTCAATATGAATGCCTCCGAGATCGAAGATCATACCGTCCACAAGATCCTGAAACAGATAGTCGGTTCCGACTGAACATAGCTGTTTACCAGCTCTTGTTGTTCCGCCTCTCGCCGATATTGGAACGGATATAATCGCGGCGCATTTCCAGAGGGCAATGGCTCCGGTAGATCGGTATGTCTCTTGGATTCATGTACACGCCCTCAAACTCCGGCGCTCCCATAGCATGATCCACATGACCATGGGTCAGCAAAACCTTCAGATTCTTATCTGTCAGGCTGCTGACCAGCGCTTTGAGATACCCCCACACCCGGGCAGGTATCGATCAAAACAGCATCTGCCTCCCTTCCACCAGATACAGCAACTCCCCGTAAGGCTGCGGATCATGGTCAGATTGTCGTTTACCTTTTCTGTCTCATAATAATTCATGTCCTTCTCCTCCCTGCAAACATACTTTTCTTTTTAGTATAACTCCGGCAGGGGCTTTCAGCAACCGCTAACCCATAGATTTCCTCCCATTCCTCCTCGCTCAGCCTTGGCACATACCAGATAAAATCCTCCTCTTCGGCGGACAGGATATGGTTGGAGACATACTGCACACCGCCATTTTTCCATGAGCCGCACCACCACCTCGTGGATCACGGCCCCGAAGTCCCCCCCCCCCATAGGGATAGACCGCGTGAACCGTGAGGGTCGGGGTGCCATCCCCGTTATACCGATATGCCGTTACCTCGGATAGATCGAATCGGGAATCCCCACCTCATAAAATCCCCCGGGGACGATAAACATAATATCCATCAGCACACCAGTCTGTTTTCTCCCGTATCGATGCGCTGTCCACCTTCAGAAAAGTCTGAATCACATGTTCAAACTCTTCCGCCGGAATTTCATACACTGCGCCCACACTCAGATTGTCATCGGCCACATAGGGCGAAGGCTGTCCCATGGCACGCTGGTAAAAAGACATCAAATACGTCACAAAAAATCCAGTTCGCCGAAATTTTCTTCACTCCAGTCTGTATTGAACAGGTTGTTCTCTTTGTACCCGATGGGAAGGATGTACTGACGGTTCAGTTCGCGACAGGTTTCCTCCGGGGGCTGCACGCGGAAGGCCTTGCACTCCTCCGTCTCACTCAGTGTCAGCAGATACAGTTCCTCCGTGTACATGATCCCGGAAAATATCAGATACCCATCCTGCGTATAGTTCCAGTAGTCAGCGACATAGGTGCTCTCCGCCGTCTTCTCCACAGTGCCGCCGCTGTATCGGTAATAGCTTCGATCCACGCTTACCACGCCATCCGCCGTTTTCAACGCATACACTGCAAACGCCCCCGGCCGGTAACCTCCACAATGGTTACTTCCCCGGTCTCTCTCCTTAGACACCTGTTCACAGAACGCTTCCACCTGTTCTCTGCAGACCATATCCACCTGATTTTCACTGTCCACCGCCGCATGGCCCGCAGGCGCCGAATCGCTCCACCAGGCTGCGCACCGTCTCCGGATCAGAAAGACGGTTTTCCTCTGCTGCCTGGGTCTGAAGATGTCCAGACCGATCTGTTTCCAGTCCGCCTCCTCCGCTGCCGTGCTCTGCCAATCCGTCGTCTCGCTCTGCGCCCGGAGCGCCGTATTCCACAGAAATACCGCCAGAAGCAGAACGCTAATTGCCTGCAAACCAGGCTTCCAGTACCTGTTTATCCTTTTTCCACCACATATCCGCTTCCTCCTCTGCCTTTTACATCCTCCACCATGCTGACAATCATAATCGGCCGCTCTGTCGCGCGCTCCGGCGTATAGACGGCAAACCATCCCAACTCCGTGCCGGAAGTATCTGTCTGGGAAGCCTTGATCTCCGCTGTCCCGGTTTTGCCGGCCGGACCACATCTTCCTGTGGGCATCATACCCGGTTCCATTTGGATTATTGACCACCTCAATCAGCGCGTTCTGCACCTGTCCGGTAATCTCGCCGGAGAATGCTTCCGGAATCCAGTATTCCGCTGCCCGCTCCTCCTGATAAAGCAGCGTCGGTTTTATGATATTCCCTCATTGCAGAAGGCGGTGTAGAGGCAGGCCAAATGCAGCGGATTGACCAGAACCTGCCCCTGACCGTAGCCGCTGTCCGCCAGCTGGATTTCCGTCTCTATCGTATCCGTGTTGGAATACTGCGACTTTGCCATCGCAATCTCAAAGGGAAGCGCCTGACCAAATCCCAGCTGATCCAATGCGTCTGTCAAATCCTCCGCCCCCGATTGCCAACGCCGTTTTCGCGAAGTAGATATTGTCAGAGTAGATCAGGGCATTTTCCAGGGTAACCGGCTCGTAGGTGTGGAGGGTCGTCACATAGTAAGAGCCCCCGGGGAACGGTCCCTTCTGCCAGCGAAGCCCCTCGCTGCCGTAATCCTTTCCGGGATCGATGGCTCCGGTCGACAGCCCGATGGCTGCCGTGACCGGCTTAAAGGTGGAACCCGGACACCATGTCTGGCGAAAGCGGTTGTACAACGGTCTGGCTTCATCCCCATTCCCAGTGCTCCACTGGGCGTCGCTCAGCCCCAGAATAAAAAGCGTTGTCGTCGTAGGGAGGGCGTGCTGACCAGCGCGAGGACCTCTCCGTGCAGGGATTCATGGCCACAGAACAGCCCTTATCTTCCCGAAACTGTTCGTACAGCATCCGCTGAAGATCCGCGTCAATGGTCAGCCGCACATCCTGACCGTGAACCACCGGCCTGGCAGCCAGCTCCTCCTTCTCCCTTCCCGAGGCATCCTCGATATAAATCTGATAGCCGTTCTCGCCCTTTGAGCTGTTTTTCAAACAAGCCCTCCATCCCGCTTCGCCCGATTACGCTCTCAGCGGTATAGCCTTCCCCTCATGTTCTTCCAGATCTTCCACCGTGACGCTCTGCACATATCCGATCAGATGAGCCGCAGCCTCTCCCAATGGATACTGCCGCACAGAGATATCACTGATCATGACTCCCGGGATCGCGAGAAGCTCCGTCTCCCTCCCGAGATCCTTCGGAATGGTTTTGATCGGCAACAAAAAGAATCCGCTTTTACCCAACCCGCCGACAATTTTTTCTCCATGCTTTCCACATCCGTCTCCAGCATCTGCGCAAGCTGTCCCAGCGTCTCCTGCCGGTTGTCCGGAAGTTTCCCGGGAACGATCCCCACAGAGGCGGCCTTTCCTCCCGCAAGCACCTCGCCATTACGGTCATGATCTTTCCTCTCTTGCCTCCGTGGTGGAAAACCCGCACCTTGTCCGTCACTCTTCCAGGTCCGGAAAATCAGTCCGTGCCTCCACACAAGACGGTACGCCCCCTTTTCCCGTGTAAATTCCGCCTCATTTTCAAAACGGACGGTCCCCGCAAGGGGTTTCAAGGGTAGTCCGGTAAGAAACGGTATTCTCCGACTGGTCCGATTCCAGAATCTCAATCTCCATATCCGACAGTTCAATCCCCTCATAGATGGCCCCTGTTTCGGGCAATGAAATCTTCCTCACTGATATTTCCCGAGGCCGTCGCATCCAGCATCTCATACATCTTTTCATATTCCTTTTGGGGAATGCACTCCATGTAGGCGAACAGAAGGTCCTCCGGTGTTCTCCCTGCTCCCATTTTACTGTCTCGGATCCGATACAGCAGGATTCCCAGTACCACAGCCACAGCGACAACTGCTGCCGCCACGATGATTCCCCACCTTTTCCCGCGAGATCCCGGTCTTCTCCTCCTTGCTCTTCTTCTGTTTTGCCTCATACCTTCCTCCTCTTTTTAATACTACATTTGTAAGATATATGTATACTACACTTGTAAGATTTAAAAGTCAAGAAAAAGCGGCGGATGATTTTCCGCCGCCTGTTTCCTCTCACTCCACCTTTCGCCCGGTAACCGCTTCCAAAGTGATATTTCACAATTCCTGTGTCCATTTTTGTCAAAGCCCTCTTGCGGCCCCCGCCCTTACCCGGTCTCCTCCAGCGTGAAATAAAATTTCTGCTGGTTCATCGCTGTCGGCGCAAGAAGCACCGCCTCCATGCCCCGGCAAACCAGTCCGGCATTTTTCCAGAGCAGTTGCAGAGTTTTCTCCAGTGGTTTTTGTCTTTGGGGGCTTTCCTCGTTTTTCCCGTAACCGACATGGCACAACGCAGGCCAGCTTCTCCTTTTTCGATCTGCGCCTGACTCTTCCGTGGGTCAGCGCCACCCAGCAGGTGGAAAGTCCCAGCTCCTGCGCTTTCAGCACCAGCTTCTCCCCGTAATATCCGACCTTCTCCTCCAGATCCTGACTCTTCTTACCCACAAGGGCAATGTAATTTTCCACACCCGAGAAGCTGCCGTATGGGCGATCCTCCTGCAAAACATTTCGGCTCCTCAAAGAAAAGCTGTATCTTCAGGCCGCTGGCTTCGTTGCACTCCCCAGACCAGCTCTTCCAGCGCCTCTCTTTTCCGGTTCTATCTTCTCTGCCGTATACTGACGCACGCTGTGCCGCGCTCTCATAATCTCCAGAATATCCATCACATTCTCCTTTTTCCGCCTCGATTGACAGGCCATTCTTTTTTTGACTAATATGGATTACAGTATAAACGAATTTCGGAAAATTTGACAAGCAGGAGGTTTTTTTTCATCATGAAATACGATTTCACTTCTATCATGGACCGGCATGGAAAGGACGCTATCGCCATCGACGGGCTGGGGACCGCGCCGATTTACGCCGGACGCTCCAAAGGAGGTTTTGACGCCATTCCCATGTGGGTGGCGGATATGAACTTTCCCCACCGTGCCCACCATCCCGGAAGCCATTATCGAGTGGGCGAAACATCCGGCTTTCGGCTACTTTTTCCCCCCACAGACGCCTATTTCGACTCCATCATCCGGTGGCAGGAGCGGCGAAACGGGTAACCGGGCTGACAAAAGAATGCATCGGCTATGAGAACGGCGTTTGGGCGGCGTTGTCAGCGCCTTTAAACGTGATCTGTTCCAAGGGGGGACAACGTGCTGTCCACTCTCCCACTTACATCGGATTTACCGGAGCCCTGAACAACAACGGGTACCACATCGTCCACTCTCCCTCAGGAAAGATGAACAGAACATCTGGCGCATGGATTTTGAGGATATGGGAAAAAAGATCGCGGAACAACATATTCACGCCGCCATCTTCTGCTCTCCCCACAATCCGGCCGGACGGGTCTGGGAAAAATGGAGATCGAGAAGGCCATGGAACTGTTTCAGCGATACGACGTATGTGATATCCGACGAAATCTGGTTCGATCTGATTCTGAAGGGCACCGCCACATCCCCACCCAGCCTGTCAGCGAGGACGCGAAAACCGCACCGTCGCCCCTTTACGCCCTCCAAAACGTTCAACCTGGCGGGTCTCGTGGGCAGCTACCACATTATTTACAACCGTTGGCTGAGGGATCGATCGACAAGGAATCCTCCCTGCCCCACTGGCCAACGATATGAACGTGCCTCCATGCACGCCCTGACCGGCGCTTACAAGCCCGAGGGATATGAGTGGGTGGACGAGCTGCGGCAGGTGCTCACTTGAAAATGTCAACCATGCCTGCGCCTATATCAAAGAGCATTTCAAGGGTGTGGACGTATCGAAACCGGAGGGCACTTACATGCTCTTTCGCGGACTGTAATGAAATGGGTGTGAAGAACATCAAAAAAACCATAGATGATGTGCTGAAATCCTGTTGGGTGGGCGTGGCCGTGCAGGATGGCCGCCAGTTCCACGGTCCCCTGCCATATCCGGATGAATCTGGCCCTGCCCCTGACCAGAAGTGCAGGAGGCCTTCGACCGGATGGACCGATATGTTTTCAACGCCTGATAAAACAGGAAAGAGGAGACCTCCGTCAGGAGTGTGCCTCCTCTTTTCTTCTTTCCGCCAGAATCGTCTCCGGGATCTCCTGGTATCTTCGGATCAGGTATTCCCGGCCCTTGTCTTCCAACGATACGGGTAACCGCCAGCCCGGCGAGAAACATCGCCGCCGCCAGCGGAAAACTGTGACGGTATTTCAGTTTTTGCAGAACACCATAGGCAGCGATGGAGGAGAGCATGGCCGCGGAGAGATAGACGCCCACCGCGTACTGCTCCACCCTCTTCTCCTCCAGAGAGAGAAAATAGTCGTTCCACTTTTCCGCGTCATAATCCAGCTGCTGCCCCTTGACCGCAAAAAGTCAGAAGCACGAGACCCGTGGCGGTTCCCTTGCAGAACAGTCCTTTTCAGCGCTGCGACCAGAGCCAGTCCAATCATTCGAATCATATTTCTTCTCCTTCTTCTTTTTCGTGCCTTTTTTTCAGAAATCCGTTCCAGCAATTCTCCGGGCAGCAATGCCGGAATCGAAGATTTTGTATAATCCCTTATATTGCGAGTTACAATATAGTCCATTCCAGAACGCAGCGCTGTCTCAGAAACAACAGCATCTTCATAATCTCTCATCTCTGATAGCACTGCCCTTCTGCAGTCCGCTCCTGTCGTATCCAACAGTTCAAATAATTGAAAAAGGGTATCCATGATCTTTCGGCTTTTGATATCATCATGAAGCGCTTTATGCAGCAGATAATAGATATCTGTTGCGGAACTTGCAGCAAGAAAACCTTCAACCTTATGATTCGCAACCGCCAGAAAAATCCTTTCCGCATCCACACAAAAAGGGTTTTCGGCCCTGAAGCGCATCCAGAACAACGCAGGTATCCAAAAGAATTTTCATAACCGCCCTCTTCTTTTTCCGTTTTCGCTTCCTCCAATGTTACAGAATCTGGAACAGCGCCAAACAGTGAGGAGGCCATCTGAACACGGTCAAGATTCGGGTTGCACAATTTTGCGACAATATGTCCATTCTTCGTGATATAAATATCTTCCGTCTCTGCCATAGAAAGATATTTACTCAGATTTTTTTGAATTCTGTTGCTGTGATCGACATATGCCTCGCCTCTTTTTTTCACTATTATTATATACAAATTGCACGATTATATCAATAAAATCATTACGATTCACATTTTCCTACCGTTCCCTCATCTAGGCATCCATCTCCTGCATTATCCCAGAAGCGGGAAAATGTCCTCCACCCGTTCGGCCAGATGCGCCGCGTTTGCCTTCTGCAGTTCCTCTCTGGAACCATAGCCGTAAAGCACACCGATGGCCTTCAGTCCCGCTTTGGGATGCGCCGATCACATCATATTCCCGGTCTCCGACCATAACGGCTGCGGAAAGATCCGTGATGCCGCAGTTTTCCAGAGCATACCGGATCACATCGACCTTGGCACAGCGGGAGCTGTCCATCGTAGCCCCGGCCACAAAGGAAAAATATGTTTCAGTCCGAAATGCTCCAGGATTCTGAGAGCAAATTCCTCCGGCTTGATGTGGCAAGGATCAGCGTCCTCCCACTTTCCTGCAGCTTAGCCAGAAGTTCCGGGATCCCCGGGTACACCTGATTTTCAAAGATGCCCTTCTTTGCGGAAGTATTCCCTGATAAAAAGTTACTGCCTGTTCGCTCTCCTCCCCGAGAGACCGAAAAACTGAGAGAAAGAATCCAGAAGCGGCGGTCCGATGAATTTGTAAAGCTGGCTCTGCCCGGCACCGGAATCCCCATCTCTCCAGAGCGTAAGCCACCGAATTGGTAATGCCAAGCCCCGGATCCGTCAGAGTTCCGTCCAGATCAAATAAAATGTATTGGTACATGTATTCCACTCCTTTTCAGATCATCCAGACGGGAACAACAAAATTATCGCGATCCAATGCTCCCAGCCCCGGTTTCATACAGACAACCGCCCCTTTTCCTCTCTGCACAGACGCCCGATCCAGAGAGAGAAAACTCTGGTAAGCTCCGTCCGGGATTGGACGTTTTCTTAATCTCGATGGGATTCAATATCCCGTCATGCTCCAGAACAATATCAATTTCCTTCGCATCCTTATCCCGGTAATAATACATGAATGGTTCCATACCGCAATTGATATATGTCTTTGCGATCTCGACACCATAATTTTCCAGTATCGCGCCATTCATGGCCCCTGCTTCTCAGCGTTTCCGCGCTGCCCCACTTCGTCAGATAACATACCAGACCGGTATCATAAAAATAGAGCTTCGGTGTTTTTACCAGCCGCTTCAACAGGTTATTGGAATAAGGGCGCAGATAAAAAATGATTCCCAGCGTCTCCAGAATACCCAGCCAGTCCTTTGCCCGGGTTTGATTGATATCCGCGTCCCTCGCAATCTCCAATATATTCAGCATCTGACCACATCTTGCCGCTGTCGCCGTCATAAAACGCAAAATTTCAGTGCGTCGATTGCCTCGGACAGATCTCTCACATCCCTGCTCAATATAAGTGCTCCAGATAACTGCTGTAAAAAATCTGACTGCCGCTGACGGCCCACTGACAATCGCAGGCATAGAACCGTGAAAATCCCTCATAAATGTCTTTTTGCGCTCATTTTTTTTTCCCGCTGCTTTTCCCTTGCAGATAAAAGCAGAAAGGTCGATCTGGAACGGTTCCATATCCCCTCCGCAAATCTCCGCCACGGGAAAGCGTCGTCATCGACAGAACTGCCACACGTCCGGCCAATGATTCCCGCACACCACGCATCAATTTGAAAACCTGAGACCCCGTCAGCCAGAAAGCTCCCGGCTCGCGATGTTCATCCACATATACTTTGATGTAAGTAAAGAGCTCCGGCGCGTACTGCACTTCATCAATCAAAATCGGAGGTTGATGTATCTGCAGAAAAAAGTTCCGGGTCATTTTTGCCATGCTCCGCTCGTTGAGATCATCCAGCGATACATAGCCCCGGTCTGTACCCTCCATCAGTTTCCGAAGCATCGTCGTCTTTCCCACCTGTCGCGGTCCGGTTACCAGTACGACCGGATATTCTTTTTGTTACCTGTTCAACCACTGTTTCCAGATTTCTTGTAATATAATCCATGGCGACCTCCTTCGGCTAATTTTTATTCTAATTATATATTAGCCGAAGTTTTTCCTCCATGCAAAGACACTTTTCCCAATTGAGCATTCTCCTACCACTCCGCGACCAGCGGTCTCGCCCTCCGCCACCACTGCTCAAAGTCCGCGCAGTAACGGCTCTTGACAGATAGCCGTGTTCTTCGGATAATTATATTTCGTCCAGTTCATCGGGGCTTCCACCGCCTTGTCCACAGCCTCATCATCCTCCAGTGTGCGGCAAAAATTCCTCGCAGTATTCCACCATATGTTCCGGCTGGTCGGGCGCATTTTTCAAACTCCTCCGGACGGCGGTTGCAGGGGAACAGAATCGGTTCTCCTGCAGCACCATGCAGTACAGGCTGTAGACGATCTCGGAGGCTGTACGAATCTTCATATACCCCTCCGGCCTGCAGATTTTCCAGAAATACTGATAGTTGAGCTGCAGATCGCTGAAGAAGGAGAGCATCTTATCCTCGTACTCCTGCTCCTGAAAAGACCGGAATCTTCGCCACCAGCTCCGTGACTTCCGGATCCGCGGAGAACATCACAGGGGATCCGATAAAGGAATTGCGGGTGGGCTCGCTCGCCTTTGCGGCCGCGTCACGGATGAAATCCTTTGTCATATATTTGTAGTCGAAGTAGCCGCCCGGATAGGCACAGTCCCCCATGGGGATCATTCCCGCCGTGCAGTTTTCTTCTTTCGCCTTCGCGTAAAAATCGTCGGTCACTACCACCATGGCGTCAATATCGGAATCAGGCCGCTCCATATGCTTCGCCACAGAACCGCCAAACACCAGCGCGATAACGCCCTCCTTCTCCCAGAAGATGGATACCAGCTCCTTTACCGCCTCCCGGTGGTAGGGATAACGAAAGTGATATCCTCCACCCTTGTCACCATCTCGTGTTTCATTGTAAAAAACCCTCCATTTTTTCATTTATTGCAAAACAGACGTCCTCGCCTGCTCTGTTCACTCAATCTCCGCCTCCCGGCCTCTCATCTTCAGATACCAGTTCCGCAGACGCTCCACCAGTATGGTCAGGTACCGCAGCACAGGCTCTGTGGCGATGGCAAACACCACAAACAGCATCACGCACTCGGTGGTCATACCGGTCAGGCCGAACAGGTCATTCAGGAAGATACTGCAGAATACCATTCCGACCATACATCCGATCAGAATCGCCGCCCGCAACCGGTTTAGCGGGCGCGCTGATCTTTGTAGAGAATCATGAAGCCGACAATCGCCAGCAGCATCGTAGCTCCGGTGGAAATATCTGTCGGATCCACGCCGAAGGTCCGGCCGAACACCACCAGAGCTGCCACCGCCAGAGCGTCGGTTACCGCCGCGGGCAGAGCCTTCAGGAACACATTGGTCAGGAAGTGACTCTTGATCCTGTTCTTATTGGGTTCCAGCGCCGGGGAAGAAGGCGGGCGCGCCGATGGCAAAGAAGCTGATCAGCGAAATCTGAGATGGCTCCAGCGGATAGGAAAAGCTGAAGATCAGCGAAGCCATGCTCAAAAGCAGGGAAAAAATGTTCTTTACCAGAAACAGGGTGGCGGAACGCTGAATATTGTTTACCACCCGCCGTCCCTCCAGCACCACCTGAGGCATGCAGGAGAAATCCGACTCCAGCAGCACCAGCTGGGCAGCTGGGCGGCCGCGTCGCTCCCGGAAGCCATGGCGATGCTGCAGTCCGCATCCTTGAGGGCCAGCACATCGTTGCCCCCGTCGCCGGTCATTGCCACCGTGTGCCCCGCTTCCTTCAGCGCCCGGACAAACTTACGCTTCTGATCCGGCGTAACCCGGCCAAATACCGTGTTGTGCAGCACAGCCTCCCGCAGCTCCTCATCGGATCTCAACTGCGAGGCGTCCACATACGCTTCCGCATGATCGATTCCGGCTTCCCGGGCCACGTTGGAAACCGTTACCGGATTATCCCCGGAAATAACTTTGACCTCCACGCCCTGTTTGGCAAAAGTAGGCAAAGGTCTCCGGCGCGGTCTTGCGGATCGGATTGGCCAGAAGCAGAAATCCCAGCGGCCGGATGCCGTGGGCGAGCGGTTTGCCGTCCACTGCTCCATCGTAGGTTCCGAAGGCAAGCACCCGGAGCCCCGGTGGAGGCGTAGGCGGAAATCTGCCGCGTAGCTGTCAAATTTTTCCAGCAAAACAAACTCCGGCGCTCCCATCACATAAGCCCCGTCTCCAAAGGTAACGCTGCTGTACTTTGGTTACCGAGGAAAATCCAATCGCCGACACCGCCCTGCGACCGGAAGTCCTGGTAAACTCCTCCTTGACCGCCGCCATCGTGGCATTGTCGCTGTTCATGGCCGCGGCGAAATCGCCGATCAGCACCTCCGGGGGCGGCATGGATGCCGGATCGTACTCCGCAGTCTCCTTCACGCCCTGCACCTTCATGGCGTTCTCCGTGATGGTTCCCGTCTTGTCCACGCACAGCACGTCCACCCGCGCCAGCGTCTCGATACACTTCATATCGTGAAGCAGAACCTTTTTCATGGCAAGCCGGGCCGCGCTCATGGCAAGAGCCACACTGGCCAGCAGATACAGCCCCTCGGGGATCATGCCGATAACCGCCGCCACCATGGAGGTCACACTGGATCGAAAGCCCTCGTCATGGAGAAAAGTAAGACTGACAGAACAGAATGATACCGATGGGGATAATCGCAATGCCGACGCCCTTTACCAGACGATCCAGGGGCGGATCATCTCCGACTGCTCTCCCTCCTGCATAGCCTTGGCCTCCAGGGGTCAGCTTGGAAATATAGGAGTCCGCCCCCACCTTTTCCAGACGGGCATAACACTGGCCGGACACGACAAAACTTCCCGACATCAGCTTCGCGCCCTTCTCCTTTGGCGATCTCGTCCGCCTCGCCGGTCAGCAGGGACTCGTTGACCTGCACCTCCCCGGCACAGACCACAGCGTCGGCACAGACCTGGTTTCCCGCCTTGAAAATCACAATGTCGTCCAGCACCAGATCCTCCGCGTTGACCACGGCCTTCTTACCGCCCCGGACCACGGTAGCCTTCGGTGCGTTGAGCATAGTCAGCTTATCCAGCACCTGCTTGGCCCTGATCTCCTGGACGATACCAATCAGCGTATTGAAATGATGACCGGCAGGAAAGTCAGATCCCGGAAGGAACCCACCACGCACAGCAGAATGCCGAGTATGGCAAAAATCAGGTTGAAATAGGTAAACACATTTTCCCGGATGATGTCCCTCGTAGTCTTGAAGGAGCCTCCACCGCCCGGTTGCTCCATCCCTGCTCCTGATGTTCCCGTACCTGCTCCGGGCTCAGTCCCTCTTTGTAATCAGGAGAGTACCTTGTAGCAGGCACTCTCCTGATCGGTTCCTCGTCTTCTGTTTTCTGTATCGGTCTTTTTGAACATTTTGCTAAAACTTCCTTTCTGATACGTCCATTCTAACAAAATCTTCCTGTAGTCTCAAGGCATTCCACCTTATCATTTTATGATTTTTCTGTTAAGATTTTCTAAAAGATTATCCACAATTCCTCATCCCCGATTCCGCTGCTCCTGAATCCAGGAGAAAAGCGGCCTGTGTACTTTCTGTCCGTCCAGTCGCAGGTCTGTCCCATGGCCTCCATCAGTGCCTTCATCCGGGGTTCGTAGGTGGAAGGATCCTGCTTTTGCCACCGACTTCTGCAACAGCTTGCATAAGGTCCGATCCTTAAAATCCATAGCCGCCTCATTCGGGGCTCCCCGCCCCGTAGAACAGCGGCACTCCTGCCAACTCGCCCTGCATATTTCTCGCCGTTACCTCCCCCTACCGCTTTCTCATCGTAAGGCGAGAGGCGCCCACAACAGAATACAGCCCGAGGTATGTCCTTCATCCTGCTGCGATTTTTTTGAGTGTCTTGAGCCCGGAAATTCCGCTGGCATAAATCGCTCCGCAGAACACCACCCAGTCATACCCCTCCGCGGCTCCCTTCCACTTGTCAATCTCCAGAAGATCCGCCCTGAATTCCTCCGCTGTCATCTGCGCGTGCTTCTTCGTTGCCCTGTATTTTTGATTTTATACAGCACCAGTCCTTTTCCCATAAACTTCTCCCTTCTCCCTGCTTCCTTCTGCCTGCTGTTTTTCTGCTGCTTTTCTACATTAAACGTAAAGCAGGCAGGAGACGGTGTCAAGAAAATTTCATGTTAAATATTCAGCCCTCGGAGCGCTTTTCCCTTCCAGGGGCTGACTTTTCCGGCAACCATGGAATGAAACGGTCCGCAGATAAACCTGCCGTCGTAATCACAATGCAATCGTATCCGCAAACGTCTTCACACTGTCCATCGTCAGTTTCCCTGGTCAGACTCCAGGTATAATATGCGCCATCCTCAAAATTACAAGGGCCTGGCCAGATCCCTCATCCACAAACAAATCCATGGAGCGATCCTGTGCCGAAGTATAAGCTTTCGTATACCACGTCCCTCTTGTGACATCGCTCAGGGAGGACGGCGCTGCCGCCTCCGTCCCATAGTGCAGATAAACGCTTCCAGCTTTTCTTTACCCGAAGCCCTGCCGGCTACTGCCCCGGCACCTCCGCGGCTCGTATGGAGACGGTCTCGCTTCCGTCCTCTTCCTCTGTTCCATTATCCGGCTCATACATCAGCATAAAATTATTTCCCCTCCGGCCAGAAATTCCGCTGCTGTTGGGAAGACTCTGTTCCAGCACCTGCTCCAGTTCCGCCTCAGAGGAATACACATAGATGTAGACACCTCCTTCCTCGTCCAGGTTCCGTCCTGATATTGATAATAAATACCATCGGACATCAGCGTTCTGAAATCATGGTAAAGTTCCCCCTTCTGTCAGATTTTTCCTGACTGCCTCCCGCATCGGGGCTGTTGAAGAGCGGATTCGCACCGACAGATCCAGCTGACCATTCGATTCCGTAACCGTAGCCTTTATCCTGTCATCCTCGTAGATTTTTTCCCCGGATCCGCAGGCCGTCAGCATTACCGCCAAAGAGAGATTGCCATACACAGGATTCCCATTCTGTTTTTTCCGCTTCCCGTCATTTCCCTTGCATTTTTCATCGATGTCCACTCCCTTTCCCATTGCGGGCGCCATTTCCCCACTGGAAAACTATATTCTTATCCTTGTTCTCAGTATAGCATCCCCCACATATTCTGTCAGTAAACGATTCGTTTACCCGCGATACTCCTCACGGATCAATCGCCCTGCGGAAGAGAAGCCATGTGCTGATAAAATAGCAGACGAACAGCAACACCAGAATCCCAACCGTGGCCGCGATCTGCGCCGCCAGCGCCCCGAAAACCGATATAGGCGGAAATCTCGGTTGACACAGTCTGAATAAAATAGATTACCACCACAGCCGATACCAAACCGCCAAACCCACAGGCAGACCAAACCACACTCCCAGCTGCCGCCATACCAGACAGCTGATCCCGGGTTCCTCCACTCCCAACTTTCGCAGCACCGAGAAGCGGTATCGGTAATGACCTGCGTCCAGAAGCTGCTGCAGAGAGAGCACCGTCAGACAGATGACCATCAGCACCACCGCCCCGTAAATCATGGATGCCTGCAGGACAAAATTTCCTGCTCTGGCGCTGTTGATCTGCAAAGTGCTCAGCCGAATCCGTAGGATACGCCGCCGCTCTCCGCCGTCGGATCCTCCGGAATAGATGTCGGTAAAGATCTGCCCAGTTCCCGGGCATCCTCTCGTAGGAGATGGGCTCCTCTGCGGAAATATAGCGGTTTCGCATGACCGGAAGGAGCTGAGCGCACACGCTGTCCGGGAAGACATAGACCACACTGGTGTAGGTATTGTAAGCCGTCTGACCGATATTTTCCAGGTAAAAGGACTGCCCGCTTACGGTCAGACTGCCAGCGTCCGTCTCTATCCTGCGCTCTCTCAGAAATTCCTCCCGTTCTTCTCCGTGGCGACCGTCTGCCACTGGGTGGTAAACGCGCCATCTTCAGAGATGGGAGCATACCCCAGCATCCGGCGGATCGCATTGTAATCGCTGAGCGATATTGCCAGCACCGGGAAATCATACTTCCTTCGGTTGTCAAAATCCGCTCTCCTTGGCAGATACAGATTAAACGTACAGTCGGCGTCCGCCTCAATGTGATGTTCCCCGAGGAAAATCCGTCACAACGTCGTAATCTCCCTGGGGGATCCGCCTCGTCATAGACGTCATTGTATCTCCCACCAGAACCGGTGCCGCCATGAACAGGACGATGGCGGCAGCCAGCGTCGCGCAGACCAGCGTCATGGTCTTGCTGGTGGTGGTCAGCTTCGAGATCATCTGCCCGTAGAAGAAAAAGATTTTCCCTGTAGTACCGGCGCTCCGGCAGCTGTTTTTTCGAATGACAAGCATCGCCGACGCCAGGTAGATAACCCCGCAGATCACATACAGAAGATCCGCCAGGACAAACATGATATACTGATTGGTCACTCCCGCGCCATAGGACAGAAGATAAGCGGAACGCATACCCGGCACACAGGCAGCCGATATGGCATTGCAGACAGCCAGCGCCACTTCCCCGGCGACCAGCCGCGAAAATCCGGGCGCTTTCTGAAGATCAGCCAGATCAGCGGCCAGAGAAGTCCCAGAGCCGGAAACAGGATATTGCTCCAGAACATGATGTGCACCGGAAGAGCGTAGCGAGGATCAAAAAATAGTAATGCCGGATCCGCACACTGTTTACCAGCATAACCGCCATGACCAGAAGATACAGCAGGGTAACCGCAGGCAAAAATCGGCTCTTTTTCAGTTCCGGCTCATTTTCCCTGTCCGCCGAAAGCATATCGATGATCTTTGTCTTTCGAATCGCCCGGGTGTTGAAAAAGTCCCACAATCACAAAGCTCAGAGAAAAAAAAAGACAACGGTCAGAAGTACGGTGTCAGGGAACAGCATCCAGGAAATCCGATAACTCTGCCCGTAGGATATCAGCAGCATGGTAGTGATAAACTGGGAGCAGAAGGCTCCCAGAAAAATTCCGGCGGCCACAGAGATTCCTCCCATGAGAAAAGTCTCCGCAAAAGAGCCTTCCGATAGTCCTCTGTTCCATTCCCATAATGGACTGCAGGGCAAATTCCTTCTGCCTGCGCCGCAGCATGTAGCCGTTCACAAACCAGATCAGAAACAGAAGGATCAGCGTGATAGCGCAGATAGCCATCTTCATCCCGTCGCCAAGCATCGTGAAATCATAGGTACTTCCGATGTCGGGATGATAGTAACTGCTGGAGATGGACAGGAAGAATAAAACAGTGTGACACAGATCGTCATGGTCACTATATAGATCAGGTAATCCCGGACGGACCGCCCGGCATTTCTAAAAATCAGCTTTGCATACATGGCTCTGTCCACCTCCGATCATAGTGAGAACATGCAGAATCTTTTTTCAAAAATGCGCTCCTGCCATCGCCGCCTCTTACCAGCTCCGTAAAAATTTCCCCGTCCCGAAGAAACAGGATGCGCCCGGCGTAGCTTGCGGTAAAAGCATCGTGGGTTACCATCAGGATCGTTGATCCCATCTGCCTGTTGATGCTCTGCATCGTATTCAGCAACATCTGTGCCGAATGGCTGTCCAGCGCTCACAGCGCTGTTTTTGTCCACCCGATACCTGATAGGGTACTTTATCCAGATGTCCCCGATGTTCAGCCTCTCCGCCATCTCCGCAATTCTCGGCTCCACCTGTGCCGCCGGGGCCCGGTTGATGGCGGGCCAAGAGCAATATTTTCCGAGATCGTCAACGTGTCCAGCAGGTTGAAATCCTGAAAGACGAAGCCCGTGTTTTCCCTGCGAAACCGCGCCAGATCCTGGCGGGATCTCCGTCACGTCCGTTCCCCTCAGATAAATATGGCCGGCGCTTACCGTATCAATGGTGGAGATACAGTTGAGCAGCGTCGTCTTTCCGGAACCGGAGGCCCCATAATTCCAAGAAACTCTCCCTCCTCCACGGAGAAACTGATGTCCTTTATGGCCTTCGTGAGATTGCCCTCACTGCCATAATACTTCTGGATATGCTCCAGCTTCAAAATGGTACTCATATACCCACCTCCATGCGTTCTCTCACCCTCCCCCGGCGAAGACGCGTTGTCCCTTGTACACCGACACTGCCCCCGTCGTGGAAGAGTACACACTATCATTGTAGGGAAAGTCCATTTCTTTTTTGTATCGAATTTCCCTTACGAAGTTCTTACAGTTCTGTAAGAAAACAGGAACGCAGTTTCCTGTGAAATCAAAAAGCGCAGGATTACTTCTCCTGCACTTCCGCAATAAAATCATCGACCGGGAAGGTAAGTTCCATCCTCGTGCCTTTGCCCCCCCGCCGGACTCTGCTGTAAGATCGATTCCCAGCTTGTCGCAGAGCTTTCGGCAGAAGGTAGAAGGCCAATACCGGTAGAGCTCTTCTGGAGCCGGCCGTTTGTCCCGGTAAATCCTTTGTCAAAAATGCGGGGCAGATCGCTCTCGGGATTCCGATCCCGTTGTCCTCCACCGCGAGAAATACCCGTCCCTGCCGCTCTCCGCGACAAAGCGCAGCTTCGGATCCGAGCCGCGGTATTTGACTGCATTGCTGATGAGCTGGTCAGAAGAAAGCGCAGCCATTTGTCATCCGTGCAGGCGCAACCTGCGTCCTCCACTTCCACCTTTACCTGATGACGGCGCAGAAGATACTTATTATCCGCCACCGCCCCGTGGATGACATCCCCAAGAGGCGTCTCCCCGAATCAGATAATCCCGTTGGGCTCCTCGCTGCGGGCGCGTAATAGAGGGCCTGCTCCGTATAGCGGTTGATATGTTCCAGCCCGCCAGAAGTTCCCCGGAGGTATCGGAGCGATGATTTTCGCAGAGCAGCCGGATGGCCGTGATTGGCGTCTTGACCTCGTGAATCCACTGCTCGATATACCCCGGTACTTTTCCGCTCCCGCTGCACGGCCTCGATCTCCTCCAGCATCGACTTCTCCGCCATTTTCATGATCCGGTAGAAAACCTGCTGATCAGCCAACTGAGGTTCCTCCATCTCCGGGATCAGGTAACGCTCCTTCAGATTCCGCGTCATCTCCAGCAGATGATCCAGATACCGCTTCTGCGCCACATAGTTGACCGTGAGATATCCGGCCAACACCAGCAGCCACACGGTCAATATCAAAACGATAGCCGGAGAGTCCGTCCCTCCCCGCCATGAGAAACAGCGCCAGAGCCGTCATCCCCAGCAGGTTGACCAGAATCGCCGGAAGGCGGTTTTTCAGATAAACTTTTCCGCTCATATGGTGTACCCCTGTCTGTGTTTTGTCCGGATAAAATCCTTAAGGCCGATGGCGGACAACTTTTCCCGGATGCGCGTGATATTGACGCTCAGGGCGTTGTCGTCCACATAGAGCTGATTGTCCCAGAGGAAATCCACGATATCGTTCCGTGGGCAGATGGTTCCGGCGTGTCTGAAGAGATAGTAAAGAATTTTGACCTCGTTTTTCGTCAGTTCCGCCTGCCGCTCTCCAGAAGTAATCATGCTGCTCTCTCCGTGTGCAGCTCGGCCCCTTTGCCGTCAATATCTCCTTTTGCCCGCTTCCGTAAAGCCTGCTTTCAGGAGGGAGGCGATCTTTGCCAGAAGAATCGCCGTATTGTATGGTTTGTGATAAATGCATCTCCGCCCAACATGATACTGTTCAGTTTCGTCCATATCCGTATTGCTGCTGGTAACAAAGATGATGGGAAGATCGGGAAAAGCCCGGATTCTGGAACACAGCGCAAATCTGTCCTCCCCGGCAGCCGGATATCCAGCAGCACGAGGTGGGCGAAAAATCTTTACCTGTCCATCATTCGGAAAAATCTTTCCACCGCCGCGGCCATATAGCCGTTCCCGGTCAAAAAGATTTTTCTAGCTGCTCCTGTATGGTGTTATCGTCCTCAACAATCAAGATTGTATGTCATGGAAAGGTCCTCCTGTTTACTCTATTTTAGTGGAGGGCCGCCCATTTTCAACCTTCCTCTCCTTCAGATATTCCTCCAGACAGAGTCAGCAATAC
>VOFD01002618.1_pt1 | contig 20725 bp, 23 predicted proteins | sample 5384101 | NCBI WGS metagenome assembly VOFD01 (sample SAMN12384723, study PRJNA508395) | human gut metagenome | isolation source: healthy gut C | host: Homo sapiens
ATACCGGGAGGGAGAAGTACACGGTGTGCGTGTCCTCGCAGGCGGTGCAAATTGGGGTGCAAGTTTTGCGCGACGGGGGGCTGGGTTTCAGGCGCGACCTGACGAGAGGGGAGATATTCCAGCAAATCACCGCTGCCCGGGAGGAGGCGGAGGCGAGGGGGGAGCCTGTTGTCCAATATTGTGTTCATGGGCATGGGGGAGCCGCTGCTGAATTACGGGCATGTGACGGGAGCCATCGGGCGTGTCACGGCGGAGGACGGGCTTGGGATGTCGCCTTTACCGCATTACGATTTCGACGGCAGGGCTCCCGGAGGCATCCGCCGGCTGGCGGACGAGGGGACGCGGTGCAATTTGGCGGTGTCGCTGCATTCGGCGAAGGACAGCGTGCGTTCAGCCCTGATGCCGGTGAACAAGGCTTATCCGCTGAAGGCGCTGGCGGAGAGCCTGAAGTATTTTGTCGAGAGGACGGGGACGCGCCCCACGCTGGAGTATTTGTTGTTGAGGGCATCAATGATTCGCCGGAGGATGCGAAGGCGCTTGCCGTGTATTGCCGCCAGTTTCCGGTCAAAATCAACTTGATTGAGTATAATGAAACGGGCATCCGGATTTCCACCGCAGCCCGGAACGCAACCGGGATGAGTTTATCCGCTACCGGAGGGGTGCAATATGGTGGTCAATCTCCGCCATAGCAAGGGGAAAGACATTGACGCAGCGTGCGGGCAGCTTGCAGGAAAAAGTTTAACATATATTTTTTAGGGGAACTTTGGCAACTATTTTATAAAGTTTGCGTATCTTTGGGAAGTAAAATTTGAAATAATGGATGGTATGAATAAAAACGCCCTACCAGGGTTTAAGAAAAAGCGTTATCAGCAGAAGAAAGATATCATTAAGGACTTTACCGTTGGGGGTATTTTGTCCAAGCCGGAGGTGTGCCGGCTGACGAATATGACGATGCCGACCATCAGCAAGATTGTGGACGAGCTGGTGGAGGAAGGCTGGGTGGTCAACCGGGGGCAGGGTCCGTCGATCGGGGGGCAAGCGCCCTCATATTTATTCGCTGAACCCGGATGCCGCGTATATTATCGGCATTGACCTCGGGCGCGAGACGTTGAAAATCGCTATTTTCAACTTGCATAAGGAGGTTATCGGCAGCATCCAGCAGTTTCCTCCATTTTGGAGAGCCAGGACAATGAAGCCATTTTGTCGGATTTGAGGCTTAAGATTGAGAAAAGCCTGATTGACTTGAAAATCCCCAGGAACAAGCTAAAAGTGGCGGGGGTGTCGATTCCCCGGTTTGCTGGACAACAGCGGGAATTCCTATACTTACCTGGCTTTTGAGGAAGGGAATATCCGCCAGCGGCTGGAAGCGATGCTGGGCATACCGGTGTTCATGGACAATGATTCGAGCGTCATGGCGATGGCGGAGCATACTTTCGGCGCCGCGCGCGAGTCCATGCACGCTTTGTGCATCAGTGTCAATGAGTGCATCGGGATGGGGATGATTCTCAACGGGCATCCCTTATACGGGCTGCAAGGGATGGCGGGGGAGTTCGGGCATGTGCGGGTGACGGAAGAGGATATCCTGTGTTATTGCGGGAAGACCGGTTGCCGGAGACGCTGGCTTCGGGGCGCGCGATTATCAAGGCTGCCTGCCAAGCCATTAAAAAGCGGGAAGGCGACCACGATTTCCTGCCCGTCGGAGGAAATCACCCTGGACAAGATTGTCGAGGCTGCCACGCATGACGATATTTTTTGCGATTGAATTGTTGCAGCAGGCAGGGCGAGAAAATCGGGGAGGCGCTTGCCGCGCTTATCCACCTGTTCAACCCGGAGCTGATTGTCATCGGGGGGAAGGTCACAGCGAACAATAATATCATGCTGCCGTCTATCCGGCATTCCATTGACAAATATACGCTTACGCGGTTGAAGAACCAGTGCGAAATCAAAGCCAGCACTTTAGGCGACAATGCCTGCATCCTCGGGACGTTGAGCTTTGGTGATGGAGAATTTGAATTATGACCCGGAAGGGAAATATTCTTTTGTATTGAAATCAATTTAACAACATAAAACACACTACATTATGAACACGAACAATTATATAGCAAAAGGCGAAGGCGCAGACCGTTACGAGAAGGTGCCGGTGCGGGTTTACGGGAAACCTTCGGAGGCCGTGAAGGCGGTGGCACGCGAGATTGCCGATTTAATCCGCAGCAACGCTGCCAAAGCGAAATGCGTGCTGGGGCTGGCCACCGGCTCGTCTCCCATCAAATTGTACCAGGAATTGCGGATGCACAAGGAGGAGGGGCTGTCGTTCAAGAACGTGGTGACGTTCAACTCTGGACGAATACCTGCCCATGGCGAAGGAGTCGGACATAGCTACCATTATTTCATGCACCACCATTTGTTTGACCACATTGACATCGACCCAGCCAATATCCATATTCCGGACGGCACTTTGCAGGGGATGATATCGAGGAATTTTGCAGGAATTATGAAAGCGATTGAAAATGCAGGCGGCATTGACCTGCAAATTTTAGGCATCGGAAGGACGGGCCACATCGGTTTCAATGAACCGGGTTCGCTGCTTTCTTCCCCCGACGCGGATGGTTTACCGGACGACCTGACCATCAAGGACGCAGCCAGCGATTTCGGGGGAGGGACAAGGTGCCTACCGTGCCATCACCATGGGCGTAGGCACTATCATGAAAGGCAAGGAAAAATCATCCTGATGGCCTGGGGAGAGAAAAAGGCCCCCATCATCAAAAGCAACTGTCGAAGGGAGCATGTCGGATTCGGTGCCTGCCACTTTCCTGCAGTTGCACCCCAATGTGGAGTTTTTCATTGACGAGAACGCCGCCGAGGCTGACCCGCCAACCTGCCGTGGTTGGTGAGCAAGGTGGAATGGAACGACAAGCTTATCCGGAAGGCTGTCATCTGGCTCTGCCAGAAAAGTGGGGAAGCCTATCCTGAAGGTGGAAAACAAGGACTATATCGAACAGGATGACCGACCTTATCAAGACTTTCGGTTCAGCAAACAAGGTGAACATCCAGGTATTCAACGACCTGCAACATACCATTACCGGCTGGCCGGGCGGAAGCCCAATGCGGACGACAGCACCCGCCCGGAGAGGGCGTTGCCTTACCCGAAGCGCGTGCTGATTTTCAGCCCCCACCCGGACGATGACGTGATTTCCATGGGGGGGACATTCGCCCGGTTGGTGGAGCACAGGGCATGAGGTACATGTGGCTTACCAGACTTCGGGGAGCATCGCGGTGCTGGACGATTACCTCTACCAGCAGATTGACATTGCCGGCGCGTTTGCCCACCTGAGCGGCAGCGGGAGCCAGGATTTGAAAATTTCTTCACTCAGATGAAGAAGGACATTGAGCTTCAAAAAGCCGGGAAGGAAGAAATCGAGTCTTCAAACTGCTTAAATACAAAGCCGCCCTGCGCCGTGCCGAAAGCGCGTGCCGCCGACCGTTTCTGGGCGTGCCGGCAGAGGGTGCATTTCCTCAACCTGCCGTTCTATGAGACAGGGACGGTGAAGAAGAACCCGCTGAGCCAGATTGACGTGGACATCATTGTCCAATTGCTGCGCGAAGTCAAACCCCACCAGATTTATGCCGCAGGCGACCTGGCCGACCCGCACGGGACACACCGCACGGCCCTTGACGCCATCCTGCGCGCCTATAACATTGTGGACGGGGGATGATTGGTTTAAGGAGTGCAACACGTGGTGGTACCGCGGGCGTGGATGGAATGGGAAATCGAGAAAGTGGATATGGCCGTGCCCATCAGCCCGGCGAGCTTTCCATCAAGCGCAAAGCCATTTACAAGCACGGATCGCAGAACGGCCCGGCGCTTTCCCGGGCGACGACCCGCGCGAGTTCTGGCAACGGGCGGAGGACCGCAACCGCAATACCGCGGACATTTACAACCGCCTCGGCATGGCAGAGTATGAGGCGATGGAAGTGTTTGCCAAGTATGTCCACCAACATGGAGATACATTGAACTGATACAAAAATAAAACCATCTATTATGACAAGTAAAAAACGACTCTTTTGGTCATGGCGGCAGGCATGGGGTCGCGTTTCGGGAGCCTGAAACAGATTACCCCCCTTGGCCCGCACCAAAAAGCCCTTGCTGCACTATACGGTGTATGACGCCGTGCATGCCGGATTTGACAAAATCGTCTTCATTATCCGGGAAAGTTTTGCGCAGGAATTTATTGAGTTCGTCGGCAAAAGTATGCAGAGGGTTTGGTGGAGACAAAATACTGTTTCCAACGCATGGACAAGTTGCCGGGCAACCTTCCCGCAATCGAAAGGGAGAAGCCTTGGGGCACGGCACACGCCATCTGGTGCGCAAAAAGACGAAATCCATGAGCCTTTTGCCGCGCTAAATGCCGACGATTTTTATGGCAGCGACGCTTTTGTCAAAAGCCCATGATTTCTTGGCGCAGGACGCAACGGACAAGGAGTTCGGGGCTGGTGGGCTACCGGCTTGCCTCCACTCTTTTCGGAGAACGGGACCGTATCGCGGGGCATCTGTGAATCGGACGCGAACGGGCACTTGACGGCTGTGACCGAGCGCACCAAAATCGCGCGGCAGGCAGACGGCTCCATCAGGATGAGGACAGCGGCATTTTATTGCACGACGAGGATTTGGTATCGATGAATTTCTGGGCATTCACGCCGAGGATTTTCGATGAAATCGAGCAGCAGTTCATGGAATTTTATCCTCTCAACAAGGATAACCTGAAGTCGGAGGGCTATATCCCGAAGGTGGTTGACCAGGTCATCAAACGCGGCATCGCCAGGTCAAGGTGCTGAAAACCGACGCGAAATGGTTCGGCGTGACCTACAAGGAGGATACTCCCCGGCGTCAATGCCGCCCTGGAAGCTTTGACAAGGAAGGGAAATATACCGACCTGTAGGGGCATATATTTTATTCCCAGCCGTATGGGGGTGCGCCGTTTATTTTCGACGCGCCCCTCTTTTTTGTTCTTTCGTTGTTCCCGTAAAGGCGGAGCCGACCGTAAAAGAACTATACCCTCCATCTTGCTGCTGTTTTGCAGCTGAAGGGAAAAAAAAACGTATGCAGCCAATTGGCGATAAATGATTTCTCCGTTTGGGGGAGAAAGAGTGCCCAACTTTCAGAAATGCATTGCGCAACATAGACATACCAAGTTGCGCAGTGCTGCGTCATTCGAACTTGCCTTTGGCTAATTCTTCTTCAGAAAAGCGGAATACATAGCGGGGACTTTGATGATAGAAATGCGTCTGTTCATCCATTACTTTCCGGTAAGTGTCGAATTGAATACCGTGGCAAGTGCCTCTTCCATTGTCATTTCGCTGTACCTTTCAGCCAGCAGGGCGGCAAGGCTCTTTACCATGTCCGCCATCATTTTCCATTTTCTCGCTCATATTCTTTTCAACAGTTTGATGGCACGTTCCGTGCCGAAAAAAAATATTGGATAGTCACACCTTTCATGTATTGCAGATTATGTACCAGCGTGGGAAGATCTATCGAATGGTTCTCCGTACCGCCACAACTGCGTCGCCTACCCGGTCGTTGGCAATGGGACCGATTACCACATCGTAGTCGTGTACATTGGCTTGCCGGTGGGGATTGTTCCGGTTTAACAGGATGAATTTCGCCCATTCTTCAGAATAGCCATCAAAACGGAGAACATGCAAGGCATCCAAGGCATCGTCCTCCACAAGGTAGCTTTGTACCACCGGGTGCCAGTCTCAACTGTTCAACTTTCACTTGCCATGTTCAGTGCCTGCCCATAATCGGCAAGAAAGGTAGAAGCCTCGCCCGAAGTCTTTGTTCGGTTTTGATTTCAACCCCAGGTCTATCCTGTCAAAATCGCTTGTTTGTTCCATGATAAAGTTTCATACCAATGCTCCTCCATGACGATGACAATATTCTGCTATATCGTCCACCATTGACAAACGACTGTGTATGCACATATCCGTAGTTGCGGTCAATGAAATCAATACCTTTGTAACGGCTCAGATAGTTAAAAGCCTGCTTCATCGTCAGCCCGTACTTGCGCCCGAACTCAAGGATGAAGATGACCGTCCATTCCAATTTTTCCTTTATATTATATTCCATTTTGATATTCTTTAAACCTTATAGTGCAAAGGTAGCAAAAACCCTTGTAAATTTGCATGAGATGCAAGCGATTTATTATCGTAACAATAAAATCATTGTTGGCTTGTTTTTTTCGCAAAAATCTGACCAAAGGGGTGTCCGGTTGAGGTGTTGTTGGAGGGCGGACATCATCGCCGCCGCGGTAGAGGAGAGGTGGTACATGTCATGATGGGTGGCGCCATGAGGGTAGGGAGTGGTAGCTGTTGATGCGGAGGGTGCCGGTGGCGGAGGGGCGTGTTGTCGTAGAGGGTGGTACGGCGGTTATCCAGTCGTTGGTCCGGCATGGAGGTCGGGGGGAGAATGTTTTCGGACCAGGTGGTTGATGAAGTCTTTGATGAGGTTGCTGCCTCCGCATTGCATTCGTCTCTTTAATCATAAAATGCTTTGTATATAGATGCTTCTGCAATTTTATATTTAGGCTCAGGATGAGAATGCATATCATCATTTAACCTAGTGAGTAATTTTTCTATAGAACCCAAAGTCGCAAGATATGGACGTGAAGCTCTGAACCAATTAAGAAATTGATATTTGCAGATTGGATATAATATGTTAGTTCCTTGATATTCATATTTAATAACTTCCATTTATATTATTCATGTTTCTTATAATTCTCTACCTGCTCAAAAACTTTCTGGAAGACTTCCTCGTCCCACTGGGGTGGGTAACCTTCTTTGTAGAGAAGATATGTAAGCTGACTGGCAAGTTTGCTTTTTAGGTTATCGTTATTTAGCCAATCGGCATAGACAGCGGTATCGTCAATCAGAGTCTTGATTTTCTTAGCCAGTTCGATGCAACGGTCATCCGCATATTCAAAGCCATGTTTATCGCGGACTTCAACAAGTACATCAAAGAATGCCTTTTCCTCGAATGTGATGCCCAATACCTTGAACTTTTCACTATCTGTTTTAAGTTCTTTCAGGATATCCAGAAGTTTGTTAGAGAGGCCGTTGATTTTGTATGAAACAATGTCATAGACATCATTTACAACATTCTGAGTCACATCGTTGGTAAATGTCAGCTTATCCCGCGTATTATAGGCATCGATTGTCTCTTCAAGCATTTTCTGGAAAATGTTCGGCCTGTATCTTGTTCGTCCGACTATATGCTCTGATGGCTTTGGCTACGAGTTTGCAGAGAATCTGAAACTTGGTGAACGGCATCTTTATCTCTTCCACCTCTTTAGTGAATGAGTCGCTGAAAATGTTTTCTTCAGCACCTTCGTTCATAACCCTTCCACACCACTGGCGAGGATAGCCTCTTGGACCATCTGTTCCACATGCCGGTTCATGCTTTCCGTATCATGCTCGGTAGCGGTCATTTTGTTGACGTATGAACAGATGCCCATGAAACATTGGCTCCATGCAATCTCCTCATCAGTCAGAATTCCGGCCGGATTGCAGATGTTGTATGGCGAGCGCAACCGTTTGACATGTTCTTTGAAAAGTTTGAGGAATGAGACCTCTCCTTTTCGCTCCACACTGTTTGCAAGGATATATTCGGCTGCTTCTTGAATGAACTGAAGACGTGCAAGGTCGTTATTTCCGAAAAACGGTCAAACACCAGACCCTGACAATCTCTCTTGCAGCAATTGCAACTCGTTTTTCAACACTTCATGAGCTGCTTCCAAATCTTCTTGTGGCCCGACATCTCCGCCGTATTTTTTTCATAGCCTTCTTCATCTCCTCACGAATACCGATATAGTCGATGATAAAGCCAAATTCCTTGGTCCCATATCGGCGGTTCACTCGCGATATGGTCTGTATCAACGTGTGCTTCGACAGCGGTTTGTCGTTGTAAAGCATGGTCAGGCAAGGCACATCAAATCCTGTAATCCACATATCTACATTGATGGAGATATGGAAATTGATTTCTCCGACTTGAACTCTGTATCGAGAAATTTCCGATACTCCTTGTCTCCAAGCAGATTGTACAGTTCCTTTTCATCGTCCTTGTCGCGGGTCATGACCATATTAACAAAAGCGATGTCATTGAGTTTGGCCTTTTCATCTGCCGTCAATACAAGTTCGTTCAGAGCCTTTTTCTTCTCGAACCAATCGGGTTGCAGTTCCCGCATGATTTTATACAACCGGAACGCTATTGTGCGGTCGGCGCAGGTAATCATCGCCTTTTGCAGACGGTCGGTTGTCTCTGTTCGGCGCTTGTAGTCGTCGATAATATCCTTGGCCACCCGGCGCAACACATCTTCATCGCCGATTATCACTTCCATACTCGACATGGCGGCTTTGCTCTTGGCAATATCTTCAGGCGTAGCCCCTTCGTCCGCACAGATCCGGTAGTATTCCTCAACCTTCTCGGCTTGCTCCTTATTCAGGAAAACACGTGCCAGGCGGGGATCGTATTTGATGGGGACGGTGATACCGTCATCCTCCGATTCCTTCATCGTATATTGATCTACGACATCTCCAAATACATGTATGGTCTCGTCGATGGGTGTTCCGGTAAAGCCCACATATGTGGCGTTAGGCAAGGCATCACGCAGGTATTTGGCAAATCCGTATGTAATTTTTGCCCCTATTTTCCCGGTGTCGCCTTCTGTCTGTATCGACAGTTTCGACCCGAGGTTGTTTTGAGAACGGTGCGCCTCGTCGCTCAGACAAATCACATTGGAACGCTCCGTAAGCAATCCAGTGGACTCTGCAAATTTCTGGATCGTGGTAATATAGACCCCGCCGGTCTTGCGCATACTCATCTCTTCTGCAAATCTGTGTATGGGCATCGCGTATGGTGGCATTCTGCTTGGTCGGGTTTTTGAGTTCGACGATGCAGACCGGTATGCCGTTTACAAAAAGCAGAATGTCGGGCCGACGGTTCTCACGGCCTTGTTCCATGACAAATTGGTTGACGCAACGGAAAATATTATGGTCGGGATGCTCGAAGTCGATGTATTCAAGCGGAACGGATTATCCCTGCCATCACTGTATGTAAAATCATATCCGTCGCGATAGAGCAGGAAGGTGTTTTGCAGGGCATAATAATCGTTCTGGCCGCCAGTGTTGCGCAGGTTGGCGATAATGCCATCCATTTCGGAGGCGGTCAGTTTTTATCTTTGTACTGAGCGGCAAGAAATGTCCGCAGGTCTTCTTCAATAAGCGGGTCGGTATATTTCCGGTGAATGTCATCGCCGAATGTATATTGCCAATGCGACTCGCGGAGGAGTTCGATGGTTGCCTCCTCAAACTGACTTTCATAATATTTTCCTTTACCTGCCATAATAATCGCTACAATTTAAGAATGTATAACGTGTTGAAGCAATGCCGGGCACACTTCGCGCGAAAGCCGGTCAGCTTCTTCAGCTATCTGCTTGGCCTCATTGGCACACCTGTAGATATTGACAATAGCCTGCTGAACTCAATGGGTGGAAGAGGTACTTTGCAACGTTTCATATCCTCAAATGAAAAAGCTTCACGAGCACTTCCCCATGAATTGAAACGAGCATATCGATCAAATTCTGGACGACAGAACCATAGATAAAGAAAGTTCGGTAAACAAAATCCTCATCAACCTTAAATACACATGAAATAGATGAAACAATATAAGTTTTGTCCGAATCATTCAATCCCAAACTCATTTTATCTCCACGCCTGGAAGTATCAGGAACAAAAAGCAATTTCTTTTTTGGCTTTACTAATTTATATGAATCTAATGACACCCCATCTAAATTAGCTTTTGTCTCTATCAAACCTTTCGATGTTGCTATTCCTCGAACTTCATTTGCTGTAAAATTACCATTCCAATTACGTTCGTTAGACTCATTAATATACGGCCCGATTTCCTGCATTGGATACTTGTGTTTCAGTTCTTGGATATAGCTTTGGCAGAGTTGCATAAGCGGGGCTGCCTTGGCCTCGTTTTGCTCTTTAATTTCCCGGAATGCTCGCCATGCGTTCACCACTTTCTGCTGTTCGGCAACAGATGGAAGAGGAATCAAAATATTACACATGTCTTCCCATGAAAAGACTTCACGAGCACTTCCCCATGAATTATATCTTGCATAACGATCAAATTCAGGACGCAAGAAAAATAAATACAAAAACTCTGGAACTAATTCAATCGGTTTAGCGACCTTAAACACACAATATATAGAGGAAATGAGATATGTATCACCACTATTATTAAAAGCTAATGCAACTTTATCTCCTCGTCTTGAGGTATCGGGGACATATGCGAAATATCTAGGTGAGACCAATTTATATGATTGCAAAGGCACTCCGTCTAAATTTGCCTTTTTAGTGTCAATAAATAATTTATTGGTGCTAATTCCTTTTATGGTTTCTATACCATATTTATTACTGTGATTTCCTTTCATCACATTGCTCGATATAATCCCCGAGCCGGACCCATTTTACACCGCCACTTTCCATATCACACCTCTTCTTTTTCCATGCTGTTCCATAAAGAAGCGTTTCTGCTGCTCGATCTCCCGGCGCAGTTCCTCTTCGGTAGGCATGTATGTCATATACTTGGCGGCAAAAATCTGGTCGCTGTCATGTAACACTGAATATTTTGCTATGGTGTTGTCCGTATCCGTGCAGAGTAACACACCGATGGTCGGATTGTCATCATTTCCTTTAACCAAATCATCGTACATACGGATGTACATATCCAACTGTCCGATGTCCTGATGAGTCAACTTATGGGTTTTCAGTTCAAAGATAACGAACCGCTTCATCTTGTAATTATAGAATACAAGGTCGATATAGAAATCAGCCGTATCGGTCACAATGTGTTGCTGCCTTTCTACAAAAGCAAATCCACGACCGAGTTCCATGATGAACTTCTCAAGGTTGTCAATTAGTGCCTGCTCCAATTCTGATTCTGAATAATTAGTATCCCGATGGAATCCCATAAATTCGGCCACCATTGGATTCTTTATATATTCCAACGGATCTGTTTGACCGACATAAGGTACGGGCAGAGTTGAACTTTCCCTTTGAGCCGCAAGCCGTCGTTCATAATATTGGGTGGAGATATTTCTGTCAAGGTCGTCCACACTCCACATATCCTCGGCGGCTGTCTTCAGATACCATTCCCTTGCTTGCACATTGCTGACGGAAAGAAGCCTGCGGACATGTGACCAAGTAAGATTTTGCACGCGTGTGCAAAATTTCTATGTCTTTGAATTCCAAATAGAACTTTCGGTAATATGCCAAATTGCGCTTACCATAACCGGTCCCGTATTCACCAGCAAGTCTAACAGCAAGAGCCGGGATAAGCTTTTGTCCGTATGCCGCCCTGCTTGCCCCCTGCTGTTCTTCTTCCACGATACGCCGTCCAATGTTCCAATAAGTCATAATGGCTATTTGACCAGTTGCGGCATAAGCTTGTTTCCGTCCTTGTTCTATGATGGTTCTGATGTCGGAAACGAAATTCTCGGTTATTATGTCAGTCTGTTGCTTATTCTTTTCCATATCCCAAAATTTTGAAGGCATTCACGAGCTCGGCTTCATTAGCATCCCATCTTTTCTTAAGCTCGTCAAACTGATGGCTCATTTCGGTGAGGGCCGATTTATAATCAATTTCCGTATCGCGGTCGATAAACTCGATATATCTGGAGGGTACAAGCGAATATCCTTTCTGTTGGATTTCGTCAAGATGAGCGGCATAGTATAACTCAGGCTCGGCATACTCGGCGAAATTTTCGGTCTGCCAGTCGAAATAGATTTGGCAAACACGGCTAATTTCTGTTTCTGACAGGCGAACATATTTCTTTTCGTATATGTTGCTGTTCCATGTGCGCAAGTCAATAAACAAAATCCCGCCCGTTCGGTTACGCAGTTGTCTGCCATGCCAGGGACCACCTTTCTTATTATTGTTCAGAATCCATAACGTAACGGATATATCGGTAGAATAGAACATGTTTCGCGGCAGAACGATGATAGCCTCGATTTTGTCGTTTTCGATCAATTGTTTGCGTATTTCAAGCGTGTCGCTGTCGTCCAATGCCCCATTGGCAAGCAGGAATCCTGCAATTCCGTGATTGACATCCAGTTTGTTCAGGATATGGAGAATCCATGCGTAGTTGGCATTGCTAGTCGGAGGGACACCATAACCTTTCCAGCGGGGATCCGTTTCGAATTCTCCATATTCAGCATACTTCTTCAAATTGAATGGCGGATTTGCCATGATATAGTCGAACTTGAGGTCTTTATGCTGGTCGTTGGAGAAGGTGGATACAGCTTTGTCTCCCAAATGGTAGGAGATGCCTCGGATAGCCAGATTCATCTTTGCCAGACGATAAGTTGCCGGTTCTGATTCCTGCCCATACACATTGACGGCTTTCGTGTTACCGCCATGTGCTTCTATGAACTTGGTTGCCTGCACGAACATACCACCTGACCCGCAGCATGGATCATAGACCGTACCGTCGAACGGCTCAATAAGTGAGGCGATAAGTTCTACGATGGAATGTGGCGTGTAGAACTCTCCTTCCTCCTTGTCGGCATTGATCGAGAAAGCCTGCAAGAAATATTCATATACACGCCCTATAAGGTCGTGATCAGTGAACTTCTTGGGATCTATCTTGTTAATCTCGTCCACCACGCTTTTCAAAACCCCCGGTTCAAGGGCCGTTTTCGTGAAAATCTGCTGTGGCAGGGCATTTTTCAGTTTAGGCTCATTGTCGTCCAACGTCTTTATGGCTGTATCGAAAGCGATGGCCATACCGGTAGGAGCCGTAAGAATCAGCTTGTCCCAAAATGTTTCGTCGGTCAGGAAGAAAACACCGTCCTGCATATACTGATTGGGACGGACAGCTGCAATTCAACAAAAGCCTCGTCGTGAATGCCTTGAACCTCCACAATCTCGTGCCTGATTTTATCCTTTTGCTGCTTGAACCGTTCCCCTATGAATTTCAAGAACACAAGAGTCAGCAATAAATCGCGCTTGTCGGTCATGGCAGCACGTCCTCTCAAACTGTTGCGGCAGTTGAAAAGTATGGTTTCTAAGGACTCCTCCTTTGTTATTTTTGTTTGTTTCTTGGCCATCGTATTTACTCTATTAGTTTGGTGTTTAACCTGAAAGCATTTGCATCAATCTCCATTTGGAAAATCTTAATGTCAGGATTCAGCTTTTGGGCAACACAGATTATTTTTGATTTTTCTTCTGCATTCATGTTGATTCCCAGATAAACGGATTCGAAACACTCTCCTCCAATTTCGGGAACGCTCTTACTTCTTTCCAGTCAATCGGGCCTTTATCGTCATTTTGCCCTGGCAGCAACTTCATATATGCCGGCCATGGCTCTAATATAAACAAACGCACTTCTTGTTCATGCTCCCAAGCTTTTGCTTTGATGGATATTTGATAATGAAAAAAGTCTTTTGCATCCCTAAAATAATCGGGCTTCTCTACAATGTCTTTATATTGTACCTCCACTTCCGAGCAGCCGATCATGACATTGCCATACATACGAGAAAGATACTTTTTGGCTTTCTCCATATCCAGGCCAATACAGATCCCTTTATGCTTGCTATAATAACTCCACATCAAGATTGAATCATAGATCTTAGAAAGACTGCATATCCATCCTCTTCTCTGGTTCTTCGAAATGGTTCTATTCGAAATTTGGATCCACCTTCTGGAACATTGGAGAAATTCTTCAAACGGGTCATTTGCGTAGCGTTAGTGAGTCCATCCTCGTTAAAATCCAAGTACTTATATACTTCTCCCATAAATTATTCGGTTCTCAGCAAATCATTCACAGACACATCCAGAACTTTTGCTATGGGCTGTGTTGTGTTTGTAACCCATTTAGAAATTATGGCAGGATCCTTATCCAACTGTTCCGAGAGCCATTTATTGCTCTTGTTTTTCTCTGCGAGAACGACTTTGATGCGATTCAGTGGCGGGGCACGAGGCCAGCACGTGGCGTATTACCTGCTCCTTGGCCGAGCGTTGCCAGTCGGGCGTGTCGCCGCCTACGAAGTCGAAGTAGTCGATGAGGCCGAAGTGTTCCAATATCCGGCGAGCCAGCGGTTCGGGCTTGGAGGTAGCCACGTAGAGGTGCTTGCCCGCTTGGCGCAGGCGGGCGAGCAGGGCGGCCATACCGTCGTAAGGCACGTTCTCGTACATGCCCCGTGCCAGGTAATACTCATTGTAGGCTTGGTGCGCTTCCGCCATCTGGCTGGGGGCGAGGCCGTACAATTCTCGAAACGATTGCTCCAGCGGAGGCCCGATGAAGGGCGTAAGCGTGCGGATGTCCGCCACCTCGATGCCGAAGTGCCTCAGCGCGTGTTGCACCGCTGAGCAGATGCCCACCATGGGGTCGGACAGCGTGCCGTCCAGGTCGAAGAGGATGTGTTGCATATATGTGTGTAGCGAGTAGCGGGCAGGGGCTTCCCCCTGGTTGCCCGCCTTTATTATATGTTCCAATGTATCTGCGTCCATCCGCGCAATCTGCGGCAGCGGCAGCGGGCGCAAAGGTACGAAATATTTCCCCATCCACGCAGCAAGTCGTCTGTTTATCAGCATGAAGTTCCGTATCCGTAAGCACAAAGTTCCGCATTTGTCAGCATGAAGTTATCGTCCCACCCAGGTGGAACACCTGTACCACCCAGGTGGGACGACTGTACCACCGGGTGAGACACCTGTACCACCCGGGTGGGACGATAACTTTCTGCTCACTCATACACGACTTTCCTATAGCCCGCGCACGACTTTCCCGTAACCCGCACACGACTTTCTCAGTATTTTCTTACTTTTGCAATCCGATTTGTGGAGGCGTGTTTCCCGGTTTCCCGCAGATTACGCAGATTGCCGCAGTGTTGTTTCCCGCAGATTACGCAGATAGACGCAGATAGGTTTGTGATGCTGCGTTCTTCATCTGCGGCAATCTGCGTAATCTGCGGGAAACAGAAATGCGGGAAACAAAAATGCGGGAAACAAAACTGCGGGGAACACAAGAAATCACAACACGAACATGTTATATCCCGAACACATAGAAGAGAAAATCGACTTCACGTCCGTGCGCGAGTTGCTGAAACAGCGTTGCATCAGCGATTTGGGGCGCGAGCGGGTGGACGCGCTGCATTTCTCCACCGACTACGAAGAGGTGAGCGGCTGGCTGGACGAGACGGACGAACTGCTCCGCCTGATGACGACCGACAGCGAGGAGTTGCCCGTGGGGGGCTTTTACGACATCCGCGAGTCGCTGCGGCGGGTGCGCGTGGTGGGGCTGTACCTGGACGAGGGAGAGGTGCACAACCTGCGCCGCTCGCTGGAGGCGGTGATGCGGCTGGCGGCCTACATCGCCCGCCACGAACGCGAACAGTACCCGCGCCTGCACGACCTGCTGGTGGACCTGGAGGACTTCCCGCTCATCGTGCGCCGCATCGACGGGATGCTGGACAAGTTCGGCCAGATGAAGGACAACGCCTCGCCCGAGCTGGCACGCATCCGCCGCGAGATGGTGCAGGTGCAGGGAGGCGTGTCGCGCCTGCTGGCGGCCATCCTGCGGCAGGCGCAGGCCGACGGCTACGTGGACAAGGACGCTTCGCCCGCCTTGCGCGAGGGGCGGCTGGTCATCCCCGTGTCGCCCGCCTACAAGCGCAAGATCGGCGGCATCGTGCACGACGAGTCGGCCACGGGCAAGACGGTGTACATCGAGCCGCAGCAGGTGGTGGAAGCCAACAACCGCGTGCGCGAACTGGAGAACGAGGAGCGGCGCGAAATCATCCGCATCCTGGTGGCGTTCACCGACTTCGTGCGCCCGTACAGCGAAGCCGTCTTCGCCTCGCAAGACTTCCTCGCCGCCATCGACTTCCTGCGGGCCAAGGCGTTGCTGGCATCGGAACTGAACGCCATACGCCCCCGCCTGGAACCCGTGTGCCAGATGGACTGGGTGCGGGCAATGCATCCGCTGCTCTATCTTTCCTTGAAAAAACAGGGGAAGGACATCGTGCCGCTCGACATCCGCCTGGACGAACGGCAACGCATCCTGCTCATCTCCGGACCCAACGCCGGGGGCAAGTCCGTGTGCCTCAAGACGGTCGTCCTGCTGCAATACATGCTGCAATGCGGCCTGCTCATCCCGCTGCACGACAGCAGCTCGGCGGGCATCTTCGAACGCATCTTCATCGACATCGGCGACGAGCAGTCCATCGAGAACGACCTCTCCACCTACAGCTCGCACCTGCTCAACATGAAGTATTTCATCCGCCACAGCAACGCCCGCACGCTGCTGCTCATCGACGAGTTCGGCACGGGCACCGAGCCGCAGATAGGGGGCGCGATAGCCGAAGCCACGCTCGAACGCTTCAACCGCAACGGCGCGTTCGGGGTCATCACCACGCACTACACCAACCTGAAGCACTACGCCGAGGATGCCGAGGGCATCGTCAACGGGGCAATGCTCTACGACCGCCAGCAGCTGCGCCCGCTGTTCCGCCTGGAGATAGGGCGGCCCGGCAGCTCGTTTGCCGTGGAAATCGCCCGCAAGATAGGCCTGCCCGAGGACCTCATCGCCGAGGCCGCCGCCAAGGTGGGCGCGGAGCACCTGGACTACGACAAGCACCTGCAGGACATCGTGCGCGACAAGCGGTATTGGGAAAACAAACGCCAACAGATACGCGTGAAGGAAAAACGCCTGCAAGAGGTGCTGGACAAATACGAGACCGAGCTGGACGAAGTGAACCGCCGCCGCAAGGAGATACTTTCGCAGGCCAAGGCCGACGCGCAGGCCCTGCTCACCGAAGCCAACGCCCGCATCGAGGGCACGATACGCCAAATCCGGGAAGCCGATGCCGAAAAGGAGCGCACCCTCACGGCACGCAAGGCGTTGGAGGCATTCAAGGCGCAGGTGGCGCAGAGCGAGGGGGGAAGCGAAGCCATGCCCGTCCCCGCCCGCCTGCTGAAGAAGAAGGAGCGCAAGACGGACCGCCCGTCACGACCCGCCGCCCAACAACCCGACCGCCCGCTGGCCGCAGGCGACCACGTGCGGCTAAAGGGGCAGACCGCCGTGGGCACGGTGATGGGCATACAAGGGCGGCAGGCCACCGTGGCGTTCGGCCAACTGAAATCCACCGTGAGCCTCAACAAGCTGGAGCGGGTGAGCAACACGCAGATGAAGAAGGAGACGCGCCGCTACGAGGGCCTGGGGCCGGCGGTAAGCGACGAGGTGCGCCAACGCAAGCTCACCTTCAAGGGCGACATCGACGTGCGGGGCATGAGGGGCGACGAGGCGTTGCAGGCCGTGACCTACTTCATCGACGACGCCATCATGGTGGGCACCGCCGAGGTGCGCATCCTGCACGGCACGGGCAACGGCATCCTGCGCCAGCTCATCCGCCAATACCTGGCCACCGTGCCCGGCGTGAAGCGTTTCCACGACGAACACATCCAGCTGGGCGGCGCAGGCATCACGGTCGTGGAACTGGAGTGAGGGAGGGGGCGAGAAGCAAGAGGCGAGGAGCAAGAGGCAAGGAGCAAGAAGCGAGAAGCAAGAGGCGAGGAGCAAGAGGCAAGAGGTAAGGAGTAAGGAGTAAGAGGCAAGAGGTAAGGAGTAAGAACGCCAGATGTAAAGGCGAAAAATCTTTCGCCCTCCATGCAAGGCCAACGGGCTTGTGGCGTTCAGCACAAGGCATCGCCCTACGGCAGAGTAAGCTATCTGCGCTTATCTGCGGGGACCAAGCAGCCGGATTTGCTCTATGGGAGAGCAAAATTCGCCCGGAATTGCTCTGCGGGAGAGCAAATATCGCTATCTTTGCCTCGGCAAATGACGTGGATATGGATAAACTGCAAGAACACTTTAGCAAACTGCTTCGGGAAACGGATACCCGCTTCCACCGCTACATGTACGACCGCATCAACTGGCATAACCGCATGATAGGCCTTACCGGGCCACGCGGGGTGGGGAAAACAACGCTCGTGCTACAATATATAAAGGAATCACTGAGGCGCGAGGATGCCCTTTACGTGACGGCGGAGGATTTCTACTTCGCTTCCCACCGCTTGACGGACTTGGCCGATGCTTTTGCCAAAGCGGGAGGTAAGCACTTGTTTGTCGATGAAATACACAAGTACAAAGACTGGTCGAAGGAGCTGAAGCTGATTTACGATTATCACCCCGAGCTGCAAGTGGTGTTCACCGGCTCGTCGGTGCTGGACATCAACAAAGGGGCATCCGACCTCAGCCGCCGCGCGGTGATGTACCACATGCAGGGGCTTTCGTTCCGCGAATACCTCAAACTGTTCAAAGGCATAGACATCGCCCGCTACGACTTGGCGGACATCCTCCACCACCGGGTCGAGGTGGCCGATGGCTTCCGCCCGTTGCCCCATTTTGCCGCTTACCTGCGGCAAGGCTATTATCCCTTTGCCCTGGAGGATGACTTTGACACCCGCCTGCGGCAGATTATCAACCAGACACTCGAATCGGACATTCCGCAATACGCGGGCATCAACGCCGCCACCGGGCGCAAGCTGAAGCAGCTGCTGGCCATCATCGCCAGGAGCGTGCCGTTCAAGCCCAACGTCAGCAGCATAGCCGCCATGTTGTCGTCCAGCCGCAACAGCATAGCCGACTACTGCCTTTACATCGAGGAGGCTGGCTTCATCATGCAGCTGCGCGATGCCACCGGCGGCATACGCGGGCTGGGCAAAGTGGACAAAATCTATCTGGACAACCCCAACTTGGTATACGCCTTAGGCAAGGCCGACGCGGACACGGGCAACGTGCGCGAAACGTTTTTCCTCAATCAGATACGGGTAAACCATGACGTGCTTTCCTCGCCCGTCAGCGATTTCCTGGTGGAGGGCATGACCTTCGAAGTGGGAGGACGCAACAAGAAACAAAAGCAACTGCAAGGCGTGCCCGACAGCTATGTGGTGAAGGACGACATCGAAGCAGGCTATATGAACGTGGTGCCGCTGTGGCAATTGGGACTGACGTATTAAAAATGGGACATATGAAACATATGAAAAAGCATTTCTTACCCCTGCTACTCCTCCTGCCGCTGGCGGCGGGGGCGCAGGAAGAAGTCGCCGCCCGCGCGGAGCAGGGCAGGCTGTCGGTGGGTGTGACGGTCGCGCCGGAGTATTCATTCCGCTTCGCGCATGCCCTGGACGTGTACGGGGAAAACCTTTGGGAACTGACGGGCAAGGACGAGCGGGGCAAGGCATCGTTCCGCGCCGGGCTGTCGTTGGACTACGAGCTGCTGCCGTGGCTGTCGTTCGAAACCGGGATGCTGTATGCAGGCAAGGGCTACCATAGCGGAGAAATCCTATTGCGCACAGACGAAAACGACGCGGACGGGAGCTATGGCCGTGCCAGGCTGAACTTCCACTACCTGAGCGTGCCGCTCAAGGCGAAGTTCCTCGTGCTGAAGGGCGATTATCCATTGTTTGTCACGGCAGGCTTCTCGCCCGACTTCTTCTTGGGGCGCAACGAGAAGCTCAACGGCGAACGGATTGCCTACTACGAGGATGGCGGCGTGAAGTTCCGCGCCGTGAACTTGTGCGGGCTGGTAGGCGTGGGCACGCGCCACGACTTCACCCCCACCCTCCGCCTCGAAGCCGAATTGGGCTTCAAAATCTCCATGATGCCCATGAACGACGAGCCGTTGCGCCGCAACCTGTACTCGCTCGGCCTGGACGTAAGGTTGTATTATAAAGTGGGAGGCAAGAAGTAAGAGGTAAGAGGTAAGAGGTAAGAGGTAAGAGGTAAGAGGCAAGAGGCAAGAGGCAAGAAGTAAGAGGCAAGAAGTAAGAAGTAAGAGACAAGAAGTAAGAAGAAGGAGTAAAAGGCAGGTATCTATCTGCGTTTATCTGCGCAATCTGCGGGAAACAAGAAATAAGAAATCGGAAATCATTTCCCCCACATCCTCTCATATCCCCAGAAGTCCAGCCCGTGTCTGCGGGCTTGTCCCCGCCGCACAAACCCGTTCTGCTCGTACAGGCGGATGGCCGCCGTGTTGTCCGTCCCCGCCCACAGGCGGATGCCATCATGCCCCTGGCGGCGACAGGCGGCGGACACCTTTTGCAACAGCCACGTGGCGATGCCCCGCCCCTGGTATTCGGGCAACACACCCAAGCGGCTCAGATAGCAGGGGTTTGCGCTTTGCCACGGCAGGCCTTCATCCCCATCCTCACCGGCCTCTACGGAGGCCACGCCCACAATGCGGTACCGCTTGTCCGTCACCAGGTACAACGCCTCGCGGTCGATGTCAGCCTCGGCCGTGTCGCGGTTAGGATAACCGGCGTGCCACGTGCATCCCGGCGTGCCGACGAGGCGTTGGTACAACTTCAATATCTCGGGCGTGTCGCTCCGCTTGGCGAGGGAAAAGAGATAGTCCATCTTATACATATATATAATATAGGGCGCAAAGGTACGCATTTCGTAGCACACCGAAACACAAGAGAGTGTATCGAAATGGAGCTTAAACCCAAACCGGTCATTAGGCTTTGCTTGATTTCTGCTCTTGTGGCGAGCGGTTTTTGACGGCTTTTCTCGAAGGCATAGCGGGCTATGTCGAGAAAAAAAAGGCGGCAAAAAACGCCGTCACAAGACGGAAGCAGGCAAAGGTATTCACGAATGGTCTAATGGCC
>VOFD01002219.1_pt1 | contig 20692 bp, 33 predicted proteins | sample 5384101 | NCBI WGS metagenome assembly VOFD01 (sample SAMN12384723, study PRJNA508395) | human gut metagenome | isolation source: healthy gut C | host: Homo sapiens
CAAGGATGGGCGGTATGCTGATTTTGTTCAGGAGCAGCGGTGCGAGCAGGATTATCGTCAGGATGACGAAGAATTTCAGTATTGGGTCTGTCAGCGGCAGCGTTATGTCGAGTATGTTCAGCGGAAGCATCGGCAAGTACATGATATTACTCTGCCAAGTTAATGATTTTGGGCGGAATTTTGAAGTCGGGAACGGCTTTTTTTTCCACTCTTCGCTCCCGATTCTTGTATCCTCCTGCCGCATTTGGCCCGTTTCCGGTTTGCCGGCCGTTGTCCCGTACGACGGTCGATGCCTCGGATTTGCCCCGGGCGGCAGCGGAAGCAGCATAAAAAATACCGCCGGGGAGCTCCCCGGCGGTATGCTATACGGTTGCGGATGAATTTACTGCCGGGCTTTTTGTTATTCGGCCAGACCGGTCTTGAGGAATGTGATATACTCCTCGATGTTGAGGTTGTATCCTCTGACCGGCAGCAGCGGTTTGCCCGTATGGTCTACGATGATGTAGGCGGGCTGGGCATTCACGCCGTATGTTTCGGCCATGAAGTTGGAGTTTATCCGGCCGAGTCCTTTCAATACTTTGCCGTTCGGCAGCGTCACCCAGTCTTCTTCCGGGACATTCTTCTTATCGTCGCCGTAGAGCGATACCACGACGAATTCGTTGCGGAGCAGGCTCCTGTACCGTCGGGTCCGACCATACCCGCTGTTCCATTTCGCGGCAGTTCACGCAGCCGTGGCCGGTGAAGTCGATGAAGAGCGGTTTGTCGGCTTTGACGGCGGCCTCCATGGCCTGTCCGTAGTGGTAGTAGCCGTCGATGCCGTAGGGCAGCGGCGCGAGGAAATCGGCGTATTTCTTGGTATCGCCGGAGGAGGTCATCGTCGAGGTACCGGTATAGGCCTGGCTGGTGGTCGGGCCGGTATAGGCACCGAGCACGAAGTCCTGCGACTGGATGGGCGGCATATATCCGGAGAGTCCCTTGAGCGGTGCACCCCACATGCCGGGTAGCATATAGGCGACGAATGCGAATACGATGATGGCGAGTACGAGCCTGCCGACCGAAATGTACTTCAGTTCGCTGTCGTGTTTGAATTTGAGCTTTGCCTATCAGGTAGAGTCCCAGCAGGGTGAATATCGCTATCCACAGGGCGAGGTAGATTTCACGGTCGAGGATGCCCCAGTGGTAGGTCTGGTCGGCTACGCTGAGGAACTTGAGACCGAGGGCGAGCTCGACGAAGCCGAGTACCACCTTCACCGAGTTGAGCCAGCCGCCGCTCTTGGGCAGTTTGTTGAGCAGCGAGGGGAAGAGCGCCAGGACGGTGAACGGCAGGGCGAAAGCTACCGAGAAGGCGAACATCGTGATGATGGGCTGCCAGAAGTTACCGCCCGATATGGAGTTGATAAGGACATTGCCGACGATGGGGCCCGTGCAGGAGAAAGAGACCAGCACGAGGGTCAGGGCCATGAAGAAGATGCCGCCGAGACCGCCCTTGTCGGATTTGGTGTCGGTCTTGTTCACGAGTTTGCTGGGCATCGTGATGTCGAATGCGCCGAAAAACGAAGCGGCGAATATCATGAATACGATGAAGAAGATGATATTCGGCAGCCAGTGCGTAGCGAGCCAGTTGAATATGTCGGCCGTCACGGCATCGCCGCCCAGCCAGCGCGTGATAATGATGAGCGCAGCGATGGGAAGCGTGTAGAGCAGGATGATGAACAATCCGTACATTCCGGCCCGGAACCGGCCGCGTGCCTTGTTTTCGGAACCTTTCAGGAAGAAGGAAACGGTCATCGGCACCATGGGGAAGACGCACGGGGTAAGGAGTGCGGCGAAGCCCCACAGGATGGCCTCCAGTATCATGCCCCAAAGCGAACCGCCCCCGGCGGCCATAGTCTCTGCGGCGACCGCCGTCCCCGAAGCGGACGTGAGGTCTATTTCGAAATCCCAATACTGCATCGGCGTGCAGCCACGTCGTTGCACACCATCCATTCGACGTATCCCTTGAGGCTTGCCGAGGGAGCGGTAAGAACGACCTTCTGTGCGATGGTGGCGGCGTGTTCGTAGTAGCCTATCTCCATGCCGAAGACTTCGTCATATACGACGATGGGTTCCGTCAGCTCGTATGCTTCGCCTTCGAGCCGTGCCCCCTCCGTACCTTCGAATGTTATCATCGTGGGGTTCGGGCCCATGGCATCGTACGGCCCCAAGTCATACATGTGCCATGTGTCTTCGATAGCGGCATCGAACACGATTTCGAATGTGTTGTTGCCCAGGTCGTTGACCCTGTACTTCCATTGTACGTCCTGCGAATGCGCCAGTGTCGAACCCATCAGGAGCGACATAGCGGTCAAGAGGACGGTTTTAAAGAATTTCTTCATGAGGATGGTGTATGAATTAATTTTTAAAGTGCGCTGTCATGCAGTCCGTTTCACAATTTTAAAGGGTATTCGTGCGTTATCGGTAAGACGCATAGTACGTTCCGGTAGCGTGCGAATGAGGTCACAATAATAGTAAAATATTTGTTTAGGAGCAATTTTCTTTCTATTTTTTGACTTACAAAACAGGTTGGACGCAGGTCCGGTTAGGTGACTTTAACATTTGATTAACAATATTTTATTATGAAAAAACTTTTTGTAACGGTAGCCGCTGCGTTGCTCGCGGGCGCCGCTCTGGCTCAGATGCCCGATGTGAAGATAGAGAACCACCAGGGAGATGTCATCAACACCTCTTCGCTCGTGAACGGCAAGCCGACTATCCTGTCGTTCTGGTCCACGACCTGCAAGCCCTGCCTTATGGAGCTCAATACCATCAACGACCAGCTGATGGACTGGCTTGACGAAGCCGATTTTCAGGTGGTTGCCGTTTCGATAGACGATACGCGTTCCGCTGCCAAGGCAAAAGCGCTCGCCAGCGGCAACGGCTGGAGCGACTTCATCGTCCTCTACGACAAGAATCAGGATTTCAAGCGTGCGATGAACGTGAACATGGTACCGCATGTTTTCGTTCTGGATGGGGAGGGAAAGATTGTCTACAACCATACGGGCTATACTCCCGGTTCGGAAGCCGAACTGCTGGAAGTGATAAAGGGCCTTCAGTAAAATGCGATTTGCGCAGGGGAGCGTTGTCGTGTCTCCATTGTCCGCAGTTGTTTGCTGCGGGATTTTTTGTCTCCGTGAAAAAATTTCAATCCTGTGCAACAAAACGGCTGGCTGATGTATCTTTAAAGTAGGAAGGCGATGCGGAGATGGCCTGTTCCTGTAACTTAAAACTATGCTTGTGATGAAAAGAGTGACTTTGGCGACCGTTTGCTTGGCCTGTGCGGTCATATTCCTCTTCTCCAAGGGGATACCGCCTATGGGCCGGAACGGTCGGAGAATTATGTACCCGTCTATATGACGCGGGCGGAACTGGAGGGTTCCGTGAAATATCTCGATGGAGAACGCGGCATGTCGGACCCCGGCAAGATTTATGTGTACGGCGACCGTATTTTCGTGAATGAAAAGTACCGGGGCGTGCATGTTATCGACAACAGCGACCCGTACAATCCCCGCCGGACGGGTTTCATCGTGGCGCCCGGCTGTATAGACATGGCCGTGAAGGGGAATATCATCTATGTGGACAATGCGGTGGATTTCGTCGCATTCGATATGGTGTCCCGGGCGTCACGGAACGCATCCGCGACTATTTTCCGGAACATTCCGTCTCTCCCGACGGACGGCAGTACGACTATCCGTACAACCGCCCCGACGGTTACATACTCGTACGATGGGACAAGGCGGACAACTAAAGCGTGAGCGCGATATGAAAAGGATATTTGTTTCAGTTGCGGTTTGTGCGACACTGGCCCTGGCGGCCGCGGCGTGCAGCAGCAGTGCCGACGGCGGTATGCCGTCGCAGGGCGGAGGTGGCGAAGGGCAGGGCGGTTCCATGGCCCGTTTCACGATAGTCGGCGACTGCCTTTATACGGTGGACCATACGACGCTGAAGGTCGTCGATATCACCAATCCGGCGCATCCGGGTGCGATGCCCTTCAAGGATGTGGGCTCGGTTTCGATATCGAGACCATCTTTTGTTATGATGACATGCTTTTTATCGGGTCGCGGAGCGCCATGCATATCTACGATATTTCGCGTCCCCACTATCCGAGTGAACTTTCGGTTACCCGACACTTTACCAGTTGCGACCCCGTTGTGGCCGATGGCGGTTATGCTTACGTTACCCTGAATTCCGACAATGCCTCCTGCTGGAGGGGAACCGATGCGCTGCAGGTCTATGACATCGCCGACCCGAAACACCCTTTCCTCGTATCGGCCGACGAAAAGATACGTTCTCCCAAAGGGGCTCGGGGGTGGATGCCGCTGCCGGCAGGCTGTTCGTCTGCTGCAAGGGAGGACTGAAGGTATACGACCTTGCGGAACCGGGTTATCCGGTGTGGGTGGACGACCTGACCAATTTACCGGAAGTGGGCAGCATAGATGCCTACGATGTCATACCCCGCGGCGGACTGTTGATACTGATAGGGGCGGACGGACTTTATCAGTTCGATTATACGGAGGAGAATCTGTCGTTTGTAAGTAAAATAGATTTGAGAACGCTTTGACCATGAAGAAAACTGCTAACCTTATTTTGCTGACGCTCCTGTTGGCTGCGTCGCTGCCTGCCGCACTTTCTGCCCAGACGGGCAGCGTTGCAGGCAAGGCCTACTATCTCGACCGTAGCCGCGGTTCGGGGCTTATCGACTGGATGCCTGTCGAACAAGACGGCCGGCGTTATACGGTGGCCCTCAGGCCCTTTTACCTGATAAATTCCGGATTGAAGGCCGATTTCGAATTCGAACTCCGGCAGCCGGGCCAGTGGCTTCAGTTCGAATTGATAGGGCGGTATAAGGGGTGGTACGACCCGATGCCGGAGGAGACACATTACGGCTGGGAGAGCATCGAGGCTGCCAAGAACCGTTTCCAGCGAATGGAGGGAGGCGGTTTCGGAGTAGCCTTCAAAAACGTTCTTCCGGCCCAACGGCTGGTACTTCAGTGCAGGCGTCGTATTCAACTATTACGGCGTATGGTATGACGGATATACGTATGTCTCTTTCGAGGAGGAGGGGTCGTCTTACCTGAAACGCGAGGCGGGCGTCATACGGGCCGATTACTATAAGCCGGGATTCAATTTCAATATCGGTAAACATTTCGCCCTGACCCGCAACCTGTTCTTCGATGCGTATGTCGGTGTGGGCTATGCCTACAGTTTTTACGACAGCCGGCACCGTTTCGCCTTCGACGGAACCAATCCTTTCACGTTTGCTTACCGGGGATTGCTGGTGAGCGGCGGTTTCCGTATCGGCTGGCTCTGGGGCGGCAGCCGCTGACCTGTCGGCCGGTGCTTCGCCCGGATGGGCGTGGAACGGAGATTTGGACATGAAAGTACAGGCGGCCCGCGGGCCGCCTGTCTGGTCTCGGGACGGGACGAGGGTTATAAAGCCTGTTTTAAGCTGTCCTTATCAGCGTGGGAGGAAGTTGTCCGTATTGGAAAGATGTCGGATTCCGTCATGGCCGACGGATTGATTGAATGTTGTCCGGATGAGTGGCAAACGGTCGTAAACGGTGTATGCAAAATACATCTGTCCGGCTCAGCCGGACAGCGTTCATGTTCGTCCGTGTCGGTCTGCGGATTTATCGGCGCAGTCTGCCGAAAGCCTGGACATTCGTTTCCTGTCGGAGGAAAAGCGAGTCGTCCGTGCTTTTCCGGTCGATGGTCAGGGTATCGGTGAAAGCGATGTTGATGCCGTTGCCGACGCTTTTCCCGGTCAGGATGAGTTTGTCTCCCTCGCGTTTCCAAGCTTTCGAGGACCAAGGTGTACATATTTACCGAACTTGCCGTACCGTCCGCATTGAGCCTGCATACCCTGCGACCATCCGCCCGCTTGGCCCGGTACGGGTTGGGTCCATGTTCCTGTCAGGTCGATTTCTTTGGGCTTGCAGCATACCGATGCGGCCGCCAGCATCAGGATAAGAAGTTTTTTCATCGGGATGTGGTTTTATGTCTCTTTGCTCTGGTGGTACGTTCGGGAACGGCTGTGGTCGTTCGCATAACGCTCTCCGGCGCTAAATTACCAAATATTTCGATAGGTTCGACCGACCGGACCGGTTTCCGGAGCGAAGGACTCCTTATCCTTTGATGGCGAAGACGAAGGTTTCGATGCCGTTGAGTATCATCTGCAGTCCGATGGCGGCCACGATGAGCGCCGTGATGCGGATGAGCGGCATGAGCATGTTTTGCCGGACGAGAAATTTCCCTATCCGGTCGGCATTGCGCATGATGAGCAGGTTCAGCAGCAGGGCGAGTATCACGGCCGCTATCGTCATCCACCGGCCGTAAACGGCAGGCATCGTCACAGCCGCGGTAATGGTCGCCGGGCCGGCTATCATGGGGATGGCTATCGGGACGGCAATCAGTTCCTCCATGCGCGTATTCTTGTCTATCGTGAGGAAAGCACCCTTTTGTAATCCGACAAAACCGTTGTAGAACAGGACGATGCCGCAGGTTATCTGGAAAGCGTATATCTTCAGGTTGAATACGTAGCCGAGGATGGCTTCGCCCAGAAAGAGAAACAGCAGCAGTACGCCGATGGCCGTCACCGTGGCCTTGTCCACGATGCGGTGCAACTCGGCCCGGGAGTAGTTCTCCTGCAGCGAAAAGACCACGAAAACCTTCTGTATCGGGTTAATCAGCGCGAGAAAGGCGAAGAAGGCACTGAAGAATGTTTTTATATCCATGACCCTAATAATGCATGATTACGAGCAGCGAAAGGATGGAGACCGTTATCCATAGGATGATGCCGAGTATGAGCGGTTTCCAGCCAACCGACTTGATTTTTTTTCGACCGACAGTCCGGCACCTATCAGGAAGAGCGTTACGACGAGAGCCGATTTCGATATGGCCGTTATCGCCGGTGCGACGGTACTGATACCGGGCAGGTAGCTGTTGGCCAGCATGGCGAGGATGAAGAAGAGGATGAACCACGGTATCGAGATTTTCTTTCCCTTGTTCTTGAATAGGAAGGCGGAGAGGAGTGATACGGGAATTATCCACAAGGCGCGTGCCAAAGCTTGACGGTCGTGGCCACTTCGAGCGCTTCGCTGCCGTAGGCGGACGCCGCGCCGACCACCGAACTGGTATCGTGGATGGCAATGGCGCTCCACAATCCGAACTGGTGCTGCGAGAGGCCGAGCAGGTGTCCGATGAAAGGGAAGACCACGAGGGCGACGGCATTCAGCAGGAAGACAACACCGAGCGATACGGATATCTCTTCTCCGATGCATTGACTGCGGGAGCCACGGCGGCTATCGCGCTGCCACCGCATATCGCCGTGCCGGAGGCTACCAGATGGGAGGATTTGCGCGGCATTTTGAGCCATCCGCCCACGAGGTAGCCGAGTATGAGGACGGTCGTAATCGAGGCGACGGTGAGGCCCAACCCTTCGCGGCCCACTTGCAGGGCGCTCTGCACGTTCATTCGAAGCCAAGCCCTACGACCGATGCCTTGAGCAGGATGTTCGTGGCCTTGTGGTTGAGCTTCGCATAGGGATGGCCGAAGAACAGGGTGAAGAGAAAGCCGCCGACAAGGGCGATGGGGGCGGATACGTAAGGGGTGGCACAGAGTACGAGGGCGAGAATGAATCCCGTTTTGGTGAAGACTTCGCGTTTGGTGGTTTTGCTCTTTTCCATGAAATATCGGCATTTGGCGTTTACAGTGCAAAAGTAACGCCCTGTCCGATAAATGTCCAATATATAAATATATTCGTCTATAACTTCGTGTTATGATGATTTGTGCAGAACTGTTTGAACAGTTTCGGCAGCCTGCCATAGTTGCCGTGAGCGGTAACGAAAGCTGAAACTGCGGTTGATTTCGAGACCGTCCGTGTCGACAATACGCAGTTTGTTGTGTGCGAGTTCGTCCAGAATGGCCTGAATGGAGATAAAGGCGAAGGCTCCCGAATCGTACAGGTAGCGTTTGATGCTTTCGCTGCTGCCGAGCCTGCATCTCAATGTTCATGGATTGCAGTTCCAGACCGCAGCGGGCGAGGGCTTCCGTGAGGATGTCCAGCGTCCCGGAACCGTTCTCCCGGATGACGAGGGGAGGCGACCGAGTGTTGCCATGTCCACTTCGTCGTCGCGGAAAGCCGAATTCGATGCAGAGGTTACCAGTACCAGTTCGTCGTGCATGAAGGGTTCGTAGTGCAGGGCATGGCCCGTGGCTTTTCCTCTATCATACCGATGTCGATACGTCCCCCGGCGACGAGCTCCTCTATCTGTTCGGTATTGCCGTTGGCCAGTTCCACGTCGATTTCCGGATAACGTCGCCGGAACGAAGCGAGGATGCCCGGCAGGAGGTATTGGGCGATGGTGGTACTTGCGCCTATCCGGATGTTGCCGGCGGGTCTGCCGGTATCGTCCGCGAACGTGTCGTTCAGGTCGGCGTAGATGGCGAGGATACGGTTTGCGTAGTCGAGCATCGCTTGCCGTGTGCGGTGAAGGGAGACGTTTCCCCCTGCATCTGTCGAACAAGGGGACACCTAACTGTTTTTCGAGTTCGCTGATGTGTCTGGTGACGGCCGGCTGCGAAATGAGCAGTTCGGCGGCGGCTTTGGTGAAACTCAGCCTGTCGGCGACCGTCTTGAATACTTTCAGTCTGAAATCGGTTATCATCTTATCCGTAATTCGTGCGGCGGAGGTGGGTGTGGCGTTGCCTGTTGCGGGGCGGAGTTTCCGGGCCGCCTTGTCGGAACAGAAACAAAGGTAACAATATTATTCGATGAAAACACCGAAAGCGCCTGCCGGTAATCGGTGTGCGTTGCGGAAGATGCCGTTCGAAGCCACATGTCAGGATGACGGGGCAGCGGGCGCGCCCGGATGTTTCTGCCTGCCGGCAAAAGCGGATGCATGCCGTCGCTCTTCGCAATCGGTTATTGCCGCGGCCGGTGATGGAAAAAGAAAGACTCCCCCTCGGGAATCAATCCTGTCGGGGGAGCATTCTCTGTCGCCTCTGTCGTATCCACGGTGCCGTGGAAGGCGGGGCGTGCATTCCGGATTATTTCCGGAAATATCTGTTGTAGAGTCCTTCGAACCCTTTTTCCGTGACGAGCCTCGTCCCGGGCCATTTCATGGACAGTGTCGTGGATGGCATCCAGATTCTGCTGTTTGGCGAGTGTGGCGATGCGTTTTTGTCTTCGCATGCACCGGCTTCCGCCTCCATGCGTTTTTTCAGGTTGGTTTTCGTATCCCAAACCACATCGCCCAGCAGTTCGGCGAATTTGGCGGCGTGTTCGGCTTCTTCCCATGCATAACGCTTGAAGGCTTCGGCTACTTCCGGATAGCCTTCCCGGTCGGCCTGACGGCTCATGGCAAGGTACATGCCCACTTCCGTACATTCACCCATGAAATGTGCGTTCAGCCCTTCGAGTATCTCCGGAGCGACGCCTTTGGCTACACCGAGCACATGTTCGTCCGCAAAGGAAAGCGCTCCTTCCGATTCGACGAGTTCTTTGAACTTCTCTTTGGGTTGCTTGCACTGGGGGCAGAATTCGGGTGCTTCATCGCCTTCGTGTACGTATCCGCATACGGTACAAATCCATTTCTTCGTCATAATTCTTAGCCTTTTCGTAAATTGATAAAAAAGTCGTCTTGCAAAAGTAATCAATATTTGCGAACCGTCATACACGGGAAGAAGAATCGGGAACGGGCTGCCGGAGCGCTTTTCGGTTCGGAGATTCGGTCGGGCACAAGGCTGCCGGCTGCCCGTAACTTCTCCGATAACGTCCCGATGGGAATCTTTCTGTCCGGATATGCGGCTAAAGCTTCATATTTTATAAAAATATCGACAGACAGAGTAAAAACAAATGAAGGACAGAAGCCGTGCCGTATAATTCAGAGAGCAGGATACGTTTCCATGTGGTGTTGATTCTGGCTATTGTGACGATGGTTTGTCTGGGGGCCATGATTTATTTTTTATACGTTCCGGGTGAACATCGACCAGCAGAAAGAGGCGGTCAAAGGTTATTCCGTGGAAGTAAGGAACATCAACGGTCTCATACAGTCGGTAAGCGATACGAGAACGGCGGCCAACATGTATGTCATTACCCGGGACAGGAGATACCTCGACGATTTCGAGAAGTATATGGGGAGGTTCGGTGTCGGGCCGATTCGCTGCTGTTCGATAATCCCGAATACGGAGCGCAGATTGCCGAATTCAACGAACTGTTGGAGGAGAAAAAGGAGTATCGTAGCGGAGCTGACGGCCCTTTTCGGCCGGAGCGATACGATGGCCCCGCTTGACGAGGTGATTCGCATCTATGAGCCGGCCGATACCCTCAGGCAGATACGGGTGACTACCGTGACGACCGATACGCTGACATTACCCGCGCCGAAAAGACGCTTTTTCCGGCGGCTGGCCGATGTATTCTCCGCCCGGGCGAAAAGTGCGGAGACCGTGGTGGTGAATTCGTCCGTCGCGGTGGATACGACCGAGATTCCGGCGTCGGTCATGGTCGATATCAGCGGAGCGGCCGAACAGGTGCGCCGGAATTACGAACGGCAGATGGCTACCATCGAACGGAATGTCATCTCACTGTTGTCGGCCGACCAGACCATTTCGTCCCGGATAGCGGCCATTCTTCTCGACCTGCAGAACGATGTGATGCATTCCCGTATGAACGAAATCGAGCAGTACGAGAATCTGGTACGGCGCAACAGTACCTTCTCCATCGTGGGCGGCACCCTGGCACTGGTCGCAATCATGGCCTTTATTGTGCTTATCGTATTGAATGTCAATAGAAGCGTGAGAATACGGGAGAAGCTGGAGGAGGCGAATCTGCTTGCGCAGAAAACCATAGAGAGCAGGCATCGGCTGCTGCTCTCCCGTGTCTCACGACATAAAGACTCCGATGAACTCCATTCTCGGGTATCTGGACATCAGCGATGCCGACGGCAAGTTGTCGGCGCAGGAGATAGCCGCGATGCGCAATTCGGGCAGGCATATTCTCGCTCTGCTCGAAAATCTGTTGGAGTATTCCGGACTGGAGCAGGGAACCCTGCAGGCTGTTATGGAACCGTTCAATGTCCGTGAGCTGTTCCTCGAAACGTCCGATATGCTCAAGCCGCTGACTTTGCGCAAAAATTTGCATCTGGAGTACGACGTACGGATAGGCAATGAAGTGCAGGCTCGTTTCCGACCCTTTGAAAATCAGACAGATTGTTATGAATTTGCTTTCCAATGCGGTAAAGTACACGCCTCAGGGCGGCATTCGGTTTACGGCAGCTTACCGTGCGGGGATGCTGGAGTTCTGCGTTGCCGATACGGGGGCGGGGATTCCTGCCGAGTTTCTTGCGAAACTTTACGAACCTTTTACCCGGAGTGTGGAAAATAGTCATTATGCGGAAGGTACGGGTCTCGGTATGTTTGTGGTCAAAGGACTCGTCGAACTGCTGAACGGAACGGTGGATATCTGGTCGGAAGTCGGCAAGGGAACGGCCGTAGAGGTCAAGATACCGGCCGGAAAGGCGGAGGAGACGGATGCGGCGGCTGTCTCGGGACAGACTCCGCAGCACATCATTTTGGTGGACGACGACCCGTCCATCCTTCTCCTGCTGGAAGATATGCTGCGCCGGTTGGGGCATGACGTTACGCCGTGCAATACGTGGACGGAGTTTGAACGAGCCTTGTTTGCGGATACCCTGTATGATGCTATCCTGACCGATATGGAGATGGGAACCTTTTCCGGGGAAGCGTGCTTGCCCGGACACGGGATGCCGGCTTTTCGGTACCGGTAATCGTCATGACGGGAAGGGGGGATTTCGGACTCGACCGGGCCCGCAGACTGGGGTTCAGCCATTATCTCTGCAAGCCGGTCTCCATGTCGGCCCTTTCCCGGCTGTTCGGAGCGGTCGGCTCCGGGAAGGCGGAGTCCTCTTCTGCAAAGGAGGGAGTGGGATTCGCTGCCCTCGAAGAGATGCTCGGCGGTGACCGGGCGGCTGTCCAAGAGGTATTGAGAGTTTCCGGACAGCCACTCGGGAGAATATGGCAGCGCTTGAGAGGGCGACGGAGGAGCAGGATTTCGGGCGGGCGCAGGCGTTATGCCACAAGATGCTCCCCATGTTTCTTCAGATAGGGGCCGTAGAGGCCGGGGATTTACTGAAAAAGATGGACTCCATGCGCGGTCGTCCGGCGGAAGACTATCCCGGTTGGAGGGAAGAGATGCACCGCCTGCTCGAACTCGCAAAGGAGGTGCTGAACCTTATCGAACGGGAATATCCGGCTTCCTGAGGACGGTCGGGCGTTCCGAAAAACCGCCCGAAGACCGTCCGTTGGGAAGGGGACGGTCTTTCAGACATGGACCGGAGTGTCGCTCCGGGCTATCGATTCCAGCATGGAGGAGGGGAGGTTCTGTAACGTCACTTCGTCTCCGCTGGCGAAGAGTACGGCACGGCGGACGACATTCCGCAGTTCCCGCAGGTTTCCTTTCCAGGCATAATGTTCCATGGCGGCCATCGCATCCCGGCTGAATCCTTTGATATTCTTATTCAGTTCCTGGTTGGCGTTTTCCAGGAAATGTTCCACGTATCGCGGCAGGTCGCCGTGCCGTTCCCGCAGGGGAGGCATTCGCAGCATGAATTCATCAAGTCGGTGGTACAGGTCTTCCCGAAACCGTCCGGCCGCAATGGCCGCTTCGAGATTTTCGTTGGTGGCAACGATGATGCGTACGTCGATAGTGATATCGTTGGCTGCGCCGACCGGGCGTATCTTACGCTCCTGCAGGGCGCGCAGCAACTGTATCTGTACGTCGTAGGGAAGGTTGCCTACTTCATCGAGAAATACGGTACCTCCGTTCGCTACTTCGAATACCCCTTTCTTGTTGGCGACAGCCGATGTGAATGCTCCTTTCAGGTGGCCGAACAGTTCGCTGGGGGCGCTCCCCGCGAAAGGCTGCCGCAGTCTACCGCGATGAAGGGGGCCGCACTGCGCGGACTGTATTCGTGTATCATGTGGGCGGCATGTTCCTTGCCCGTCCCGCTCTCGCCGACGATGAGGACCGACATGTTCGTGGGGGCTACAATCCGGATGTAATCGTACAGTTGTTTCGAGGCCGGGCTCTCTCCGTAGACGATGTTGCCGACCCGGTTTCCGTCCCTGACATTTCGTCTCCGTCCCGCTGTTTTTTCTGCGATACGGAGACCCGCGGCGAGGGTAGCGGTGCATTTTGCATGGCCTGTTCGATTTTTTTCCTTGAGTATCCTCGGATTCACCGGCTTCTCCAGATAGTCGAAGGCACCCAGCTTGATGGCCGACACGGCACTCTGTATCTCGGCATAGCTGGTCATCACGATGACCTGTACGTCGGGACGTTTGTCCTTTATCCAGGCCAACAGCAGCCATTGAAGTCTGCTTCTCGGAAATGAAAGGGCTGCTCAGGCTCGATTGTTTGACCGGACTGTCAACGGAGCGATGGAACTCTCGGTGACCGAACGGATATGGGAACTGATCCTGCAGATTGTAGCTGTCATCGCAGAGCTATTCTCGGCAGATGAAGAGGAAATTATCAGGATGATTGCCTATGACAATCCAAAAATCAACATCATTAAAGATTTATGCGGAGTGAAAAAAAGACGGCATAGGGCTACTTGCGAAACTTGAAGCAACGATGATGCGTACGTCGATAGTGATATCGTTGGCTGCGCCGACCGGGCGTATCTTACGCTCCTGCAGGGCGCGCAGCAACTGTATCTGTACGTCGTCGTAGGGAAGGTTGCCCTACTTCATCGAGAAATACGGTACCTCCGTTCGCTACTTCGAATACCCCTTTCTTGTTGGCGACAGCCGATGTGAATGCTCCTTTCAGGTGGCCGAACAGTTCGCTGGGGCAAAGGCTCCCGCGAAAAGGCTGCCGCAGTCTACCGCGATGAAGGGGGCCGCACTGCGCGGACTGTATTCGTGTATCATGTGGGCGGCATGTTCCTTGCCCGTCCCGCTCTCGCCGACGATGAGGACCGACATGTTCGTGGGGGCTACAATCCGGATGTAATCGTACAGTTGTTTCGAGGCCGGGCTCTCTCCGTAGACGATGTTGCCGACCCGGTTTCCGTCCCTGTCTTCGTCTCCGTCCCGCTGTTTTTTCTGCGATACGGAGACCCGCGGCGTAGCGGTGCATTTTGCATGGCCTGTTCGATTTTTTCCTTGAGTATCCTCGGATTCACCGGCTTCTCCAGATAGTCGAAGGCACCCAGGCGATGGCCGACACGGCACTCTGTATCTCGGCATAGCTGGTCATCACGATGACCTGTACGTCGGGACGTTTGTCCTTTATCCAGGCCAACAGCATGATACCGTCGCCGTCGGGGAGCCGCAGGTCGGTCAGGGCGATGCGGAAATTCTGCCGCAGTATCTCTTTCTTGGCCAACTCCATCGTCATGCAGTGCGTGGGTTCGTAACCGTTTTTCTTTGCCCAGTTCGATATGGTCAGGCCGTATGCGGCGTCGTCTTCTATAATAAGTATCTTGTTCATGGCGAATAATTCCGTTAGTAGTCGGTAAGAGAATTGGTACAGGCGGATATTACCGGAAAGGGGAACCTGTGAAGCGGAGGCAGTGAATCTTCTTGCCGGCGAGGCAGCCTGTATCCGTGCGGTGTACGGACCGGTGTGGGTTTTGCCGGTTTTCGGCACAAGTGTACCCGGTATCGTGCGTCCGGGCAGGGGGGTACGCCAATGGGCCGAAGGACCGGACGGTTGATGGAAATATGAAAGCGAATACCGGTTCAGTATATTGAATACATTTACCATGCATCTACCTAAGTTGGGGCTAAATACGTTCTTCAAAAATTCAGAATAAAGGTACGGCGTTTCTTGGATTGATACAGGGTATTGTGTCATTCCGGGACTTTATCTGGGAAGTTCCGGATGATTTTGCCTTCTTCGAGGCTGAACATACCGGTATTTGGCCTCCGATTCAACGATAGAATAACAGGGGCGATCCAAGGGAAATTTTTGTTGTGACAATTTGAATTATTGCGGTCGTTGTGGCCCGTTCGGGGCTGCTCGCCGTAGGGCGGTCACTGCCAACCGAGGTAGTCGGCGTAGATTTCGACTGCGCTTTCGACGAGCTTTCCGGCAGCGCTTCCGGTCTTTGCCGGCCGGTCCGCACAGTGTGGCACAGAATACCGAACCATGGCGCCGTTTGAATTCCGCCACGAGTTCCCTGACCATACGATAGTTCTCTTCGCGTGTTCCGGTATCGCCCGGTATGCTGGTATCTTTCTCGAATCCCGCCATTATCACAAGGGCGTCGGCTGCCCCGCAGGTTCCTCTCAGACGACTGGTGCCGTCGCCGAAAAGGAAGCCATTCTGAATGCGGTTTCCTGGTCGAGGCCGTAGTGTCCAGCCAGTGCTCCGCAAACCGCTTGGGACGAATTGCAACCGAGTTCATAGAGCTCTCCTGCCTTGAAAATCAGAGCCGCTTTCATTTGGGTCGTCATTTTCGGTTATAATGACTTTAAATCCGTCAAAATACGGGCCGGTTTCCGCCGGAAACGACCGGAATAGTATCCGTAATTACGGTAATCGGGTTCCGTAGCGGAATCGGGAGGCCCGGCGGTATGAACGGAGGACATGCAGCGGTGCCTTTCCGGCCGGAAGATGGTGACCGTGGGGATTCCGGAATGCATGGCGTACACGGTGATGCTATTCAATATCGTTTATCTGCTTAACATCCTTCGGGGAGAAAAGAACGTATTTGTTGTCTTTATTTCTAATATAGCGTCCATTTTGGGAGAAGATTCCAAAAGGGGCATATCAAATATTTACCTTTACATCATTATACCGTAAAACCTTTCCCTGACCTGACCTAACTTAACCTATGAATTCCGGTATTGATAAACGTGTTGCCACTCATACTTCCCATATTATTTTAGAGGACCTTTCGCGGTTGCCCATAGGTACTGAACCGACCTATCTGGCCGAGGGGATGGTCGGACTCTGCACCGGCGGAAGTGCCGTCATCGAACTGTTCGACTATTCGAGTCGGGTGTACTGCGACGACATGGTCGTGATACTGCCCCTGCAGTTCGCGTCGCTGCACGACAGGAGCGCCGATTTTTCCATGCGGTTTTTCAAGGTGGACCGGGTGCTTTTCATGGATATCATGAGCGGTGTATGCCGGATGACGCCCGATTTCTACTTCTATATGCGGAAACATTTCTGTTTCCATTTTACGGAAAACGAAGTGCGGCGTTATAATTTATGGTGCGATTCGCTGAACTTCAGGATGGAGCATAAGAAGCCCGCATACAGACGGGAAACCTCCATCCATCTGCTGCGCTCCTTCTTCTGGGATTTGTATGTCGATTACCGGGAGAATCCACAGGTGCACAAACTGTATAATTTCACCCATAAGGAGCAGATTATTTTCAATTTCTCTATGCTTATCGCCGAGTATTACAAGACGGCCCGCGAAGTTTCGTTCTATGCCGACAAAGCTGTGCATAACGCCCAAGTACCTGACCTTGATAGCGACGCAGGTGACGGGACGTTCGGCGCGGCAGTGCATCGCCGATTTCGTCATCATCGAGATGAAGGCCCTGCTCCGTAACGCCAATGTCGATATCAAAGAGCTGGTCAAGGGCTCGGCTTCCGGAACCAGTCGGCACTCAGCCGTTATTTTCGCCGCCAGACCGGCATGTCGCCTTCGGAATACAGAGATTCGATATATCTGACTACGGCTTCCGGCGACCAGCCCGCATAGCCCTTTCTCACTGCGGTCGCTGCGAGTATTTTCTCGACGGCCGGGCAGCCGGAAGCGGAGCTGTCCGGTTTACAGGGCAGTACCTTTGCGGGGAACGAAGGTTCCGGTCAAATCCGCCTGTTCGAGTGTAAGAAGCGCCGTTTTCCGTGCAATACCGCCTGCATAACCCGTCAGGCTGCCGTTGCTGCCTATGACCCGGTGGCAGGGTACGATGATGCTGACCGGATTGTGCCCCACCGCGTTGCCTGCCTTTGCGCCGACAGGGCGGTCTTTCCGTTTTGCCGTGCGACCTTCCGGGCGATTTCGCCGTATGTAACGGTCTGTCCGTACGGGATACTGCACAGGATTTCCCATACGGCCATGCGGAAAGGCGTCCCTGTGAGGTGGAGCGGCGGCAGGTATCCGGGATTCTTCCCGCTGAAATAAAGGTCAAGCCACCTCCTCGTCTCTTCAAAAAGCGGCAGAGGCCGGGATTCGCAGGCAGGGGAGAGCGTAGCGGCAAAATATTTCTGTCCGTCGAACCAAAGACCGGTCAGCCCTTCGCTGTCGGCGGCAATCGTGATGCCTCCCAGCGGTGATTGATAGCGGCAGGTATAGTGCACGGGCCGGGCCAAGGGTGGTGTTGTCGGTGTGAAATCGGTTTTCGTCATGGCAGTCTTATTTGTTTGTGTTTTGTTCATGGTTTGCGTCTCTTTTCGATGTTCGGCAGGAAGCCGGTGATGACGCCGAGCAACGGCAGCAGGGTACTGACGCGGAAGATGAATTCGATATTCGTCCGGTCGGCTAGCCACCCGAAGAAGGCGGAACCGATGCCGCCCAGTCCGAACATGAGTCCGAAGAAGATACCGGACACCAGTCCTACCTTGCCGGGCATTAGGTCGGTCGCATAGACGAGGATGGCCGAGAAAGCCGATGAGATGACGAACCCGATGATGACCGCAAGCGCGATTGTCCCGGACAGATTGGCATAGGGCAGCAGCAGGGCGAAGGGGCTGCTCCCAGAATGGAGCCCCATATTACATACTTTCTTCCGAAACGGTCGCCTAGCGGGCCGCCGATGACCGTGCCTGCCGCCGATGCGGCGAGAAACCCGAACAGGCAGTATTGTGCATTCTGTACCGAAACGGCGAACTTGTCCATGAGAAAGAAGGTGAAGTAGTTCGTCATGCAGGCAATATAGAAGTATTTGGAGAATACGAGTACCGTCAGGATGACCATGGCGGTGCGTACTTTCCGTTTAGGCAGTTCGTATGGCCGGGATGCCGTAGCCGCCGTACGGTACGGTGCGGCCGCGAGTTCTCCCTTGTACCAGTCGCCGATGCGTTTCAGCAGCAGAATGGCGAGCAAAGCGGCGAGGGCGAACCATCCGATGGAGGTTTGCCCGAAGGGAATGACGATGAGTGCGGCCAACAGCGGTCCCATGGCGCTCCCCGCATTGCCGCCGACCTGAAAGATGGATTGGGCCAACCCTTTCCGCCCGCCCGAGGCGAGTTGGGCGACGCGCGACGATTCGGGATGGAAGACCGACGAACCCCAACCGATAAGCGCGACGGCGAGCAGGATGGAGAGAAAGCCGTGTGCCGTTGCGAGCGTGAGCAGTCCGGTGAGGGTGAAGCACATCCCCACAGCCAGCGAGTAGGGTCTCGGGTGCAGGTCGGCGTAACGTCCCATGAGGGGCTGCAGGAGCGAGGAGGTCATCTGAAACACCAGCGTGATGATGCCTATCTGGGTGAAAGTGAAGCCGAAATTATCTTTGAGGAGAGGGTAGACAGCCGGTATTACCGATTGCATCATGTCGTTGAGCAGGTGTGCGGTGCTGACCATGAAGAGTATCGGGTACACGGTAGCGCTCCCTGTCGGTGCACATGCCGGAGCGGAAAGATGTCTGGTTGCGGGATTCATGGCATTACGGTTCCTCCAGAATGATACGTATCGTTTTCAGAGCGTTTCGGGTGTCGTGTGCCAGGATGAAGGCGGCCAGCCGGTCGTGGGAGGGCTGCGATGCGAGCAGGTAGCCCGTATCCGCATAGATACGTTTGAAGCCGTCCCGCAGATGGATTGCGGTCGCCCGGTAGAGTTCGCTCAGAATTTCGTTGTGCGTCGCTTCGGCTATAGTCGCGTGGAAGTTCACGTCGGCGTCTATGCACTGTTCCAGCCGGCCCGTTTCGGCCGCCTCTTTCCGTTCGGACAGGTAGGCCTTCATTCTGAAGGCATCCTGCTCTGTATACCTTTCAGCGGCCTTTTCGACGATGGCCGCTTCGAGGATTCGCCGTACTTCGTCCAGGCTCCCGGATGTCGGCCCGTTTCAGGCGCTGCGTCATGAGGTCCGGTGCGTTCCGGCTTACGACGAATGTCCCGGCTCCCTGACGTACCCGGAGGAGCCCCATGTCGGAGAGTATCCGGACGGCTTCGCGTACCGTGGAACGGCCGACTCCGAAGATGCGCATCAGTTCCGGTTCGGGGGAAGTTTCTCTCCGATGCCGAAAGTGCCTGCGGCAATCTGTTCCTGGAGTCGTGCCGCCAACTCTTCAGCCAGCGATTTTTTCCGTATGGCCGGATTCTCCATCATCATATCATCTGATGTTTGTGCAAAGGTAACGCTTTTCCGGGAAAGATGTTTTGTCCGTTCGTTTTTGTCGCTGGATGACCCGGCCGCAGGTCGCCTCCGAAAAGGCTTCGTTCGGGGGACTGTCGGTAGCAGTGCGTTTGGTAAATGACGGAGTATTGTTCGGAACGGCCGGAATATAAAAGGATGTGATAGGCGTATAAAAAATGATTATTTCAACCGGCGGACATGTTCTGGTAATGTTCATTATATTTGTCCCGGAAAAAGTTATCAATCATAAAACAGAGCGTTATGAAATTTACGAAAAGACTTACCGATGCGTTCAATGAACAGATAAAGGCGGAGATGTGGTCTGCGAACCTTTACTCGTCGATGGCAATCTATTTCCAGAGCATGGGGTTGGCCGGCTGCGCTCATTGGATGAAGAAACAGGCCGAAGAGGAGCTGGGGCATGCCAACAAACTCATCGAGTTCGGCGTTACGCGCGGCGGAGAGATGAAGATAAGCCCGATAGACGCCGTTCCCGGTACCTGGGCGGAACCCAAGGCCGTGTTCGAGCATGTGTACAAACACGAATGCCATGTTTCGGAACTTATCGATAATCTGATGGACGTGGCGATAGCCGAAAACGACAAGGCTACGCAGGAGTTCCTCCGGTGGTTCGTGAACGAACAAGTCGAGGAGGAGGAGAATGCGCAGGCCATTCTCGACAAGTTCAATGTATTCGGCGTGCACGGTCTCTACTGTGTAGACCACGACCTTGCCAAAAGGTAGCGGTATCCTCCCGGAAGAAAATCGCGCAGCAACGGTTAGGCCGCCGGCGAATAATTGGCGGTACCGGCACCTGTTGCTCTTTAAGTGCTATCAAAAAGGACTCAATACTAAAAGCTATGGTCAAAGATAAACATATTATTTCAGAAATAGACTCATTTTTCTCTAAAAATGATTGTAACAGGGCCATTAATTGTATAATCGGTACAATCTCCCGCCTGAACCTCAATTTCTCCGGCATTGGAATTGAGAACGGCATAACTGTAAACTCACCAGTCTCCAAGTGTTGGAACTGCTTTTGCTCTTCCCTTTCTTCATGGTGAGGAACTCTTTTCCAATACAGCCATTCCGGTCTCTCGAAGTTATTTTCCTGTCGAATTGACGATAGCCGGACTTGCCCAAGACCGCTTCAAGACAAACTGATAGGCCATCTATTCCCATGTGCTACAGGGCATCCTCGGTGAGGCTGTTCCTGTGCCATACCGACGGGAAGACACAGATTATGCTTGACTTTTTTCGCTTCATGGCGAGGAGGGCAAGAACCCTCAAAATCAACATCATTAAAGATTTA
>VOFD01001351.1_pt1 | contig 20650 bp, 36 predicted proteins | sample 5384101 | NCBI WGS metagenome assembly VOFD01 (sample SAMN12384723, study PRJNA508395) | human gut metagenome | isolation source: healthy gut C | host: Homo sapiens
GAGTCGATTTTACCGCGGCGGAAGGATTTAAAATTTTTAAGGAAAGGAAATGCGGACCGGCCGTAATGAACTTTCTGAACTTGAGGAAGAAAAATGTTAAAAAGCAATATACCCGGGGAGCTTTGATCCTGTGACGAACGGTCACCTGGACATAATAAAAAAAGAGCCTCGGCTATGGTGGACACTCTTATCGTAGGTATATGCGAGAATCCCAATAAGAGGTCGTTGTTAAGCGCCGACGAGCGTTTTGAACTTATCAGGGAAGCCACAAAGGGCCTTGATAACGTGGAGGTTATGGAAATTGACGGAATGCTTGGCGATTTCGCCGCGAAAATAGGGGCGAAGGTCATCGTCAGAGGCGTCAGGGACATAAGCGATTTTATAAACGAGTTCCAGAGAGCCATAATAAACAGACAGCTCACCGGAGATGTGGAGACGATTTTCCTGGCCGCGAGCCCCGAAAACATAACTCTCAGTTCCAGCGCAGTAAGAGAGAGATACTTGCTTTTTAACGGAAATTTGGATATGTTTGTACCTGAGTCCGTTAAGACTAAATTGAAAGAAAAAATTTGAAAGAGAGGGATAAGAATGGATGATACAGTATTAAAGCTTTTGAAGAACTTGAACAGGTAGTTGATGAAGGCCGTTCTTCGCCTTTTTTCTAACAAAGTCCAGGTTGATAAAGACGAGATATTTGAGATCATCGATGAGATAAAGATGAAGCTCCCCAACGAGATCAAGCAGTCAAAGTGGGTCATTGAGGAAAGGAACAAGATTCTTGTTGACGCCCAGAAGGAGGCTGACGAGATGCTCAAGGAGGCTGAGGTGCCTCAGCAAACTTTGTAGAGGAGCATGCCGTTACGCAGAAAGCCTATGAGCAGGCTGCCGAGATCATGGACGCCGCTAAAAAGAGCGCTAAGGAAATGCGTCTTGGAGCCATTGACTATGCCGATGACGTTATGGGAGTAGCGGAGCAGCGTCTCAGAGATGCAGGACGTCATAGAGCAGGAGAACCGCAAGCTGATTGATTTCTATAAAGGAAAACATCAATGTTATATTTGATAACAGACAGGAACTCAGAGGAATAAAGAAAGACTGATGATCCAAACCGCCGGAAAAAATCAATTCCGGCGTTTTTTTTCGCCAAAAATCAGGCAGACTGCCGATGCGGAAAAAGCCGACAGGGCAAATAAAGAAAGCCCTGAGTTAACCGGAGCGAACGCGCTCATCAACGCTTCCGTTGGCGCCTGGGGGAAAAACGAATCGTATAAGATGACGGACAGTATGTAAGCGCAGGCGGCGCAGATAGCTTTTCCGATAATGTATTTTTTTAAAGGCAGGCCGCAGCCGCCGATAAGCGCCGCTGTTTGAAGATGGACGGAAAATCCGCCCCAGCATAGCATGGCGCATATTATCGGATAGAGAACCGTGGTGAAAAACGCGGATATTTTCTTAATGCCCTGCGTAAATTCAAGGACGCCGGAAACAATGGCGTTTGCCGCCGGCGATTTCAGGGGAAAAAGCGTAAGCGCGGCTTCTGAAACGGCGCTGAAAAATATTATGCAGCCACCAACAAGCAAAACCGAACCAACGGCCGATGATATGGCCGAATATATGCCAGGCTCCGTACCTGCTTCGGGTTTTATAGGCTTTTAAAGGCTCGGCAGGGAAAGCAAAGTTATAAAGAATACCGCCGGTGAGCGATGAAAGTAAGCATACGGTCATAAAAAATACCGCCGATGATTTGTCACCAAGGATGGATGAGGCTACTGCCGACAGTATGAAAACGGCGCCGATTGTTGCAGAAAGAAAAAAGATGCTCGGCCGTATCTTTTGATATGGCTCCGTTGGAATAAAGACCGGATATTATCTTCGCGCCGACGGGGTATCCGGAAAGCACGCTGACGGGGAAAATGGCCATAAGGGTGGCCGGCACCAAAAAGCCCGAATGTCAGACGGTCGAGAACGGTTTTTCTCTCGAGATCCTGAACGTGAGCCAGGACGATATGACCATAAACGGAAAAAAGGGAAGGCACGACCGTATTTAGCCAAAGACGCAGACCTTCTTCGGCGGCGGACGACATTTTGTCGCTGTATAGTATTATGGCAAAAGGGTAAAAAATACCGTGAATATGCCTTTGAACAATTTTCCTGCGAAAGATTTTTTCCATAAAAAGTCCCCCGACGGTGTTTAATTATTATTATGACCGCCGGGGACAAAGATGTTATATATTTTCAATTATAATGGGCATCGTATAATCAAGGTAAGGCTTTTTGCCGCCGGAGTCGGCTGACCGAGATAATAAATGTTTGTTGCTCTCTTTTCCATATCAAGAAGCCTTTTTGGAGATCCGACAGATTACGCTCGTCCCGCCCTACATTGATTATGACAGGCACGGTAGCCCTGTGACAAAGGGCGCTGACAAGGGGCTCGGCGGATTTCCTGAATCCCAGCACCCTGATGTACGGCTGGAACTCAAGGGGAGAAAACAGCTCTTCATGCTCCTTTGTAATGCCGAGAAGTATATGGCAGAGTATCCTCATAAGACGGGTATGGGTGTATCTTTTTGTTTTAAGCTCCGCGCATATATCAGTGATTTTGTATGAGTTTCCGACGGTTTTAAGTATCCTGTTTTCAAGTCCCTCGGATATTCCGCTTATTTTTCTTAGCTCATCGGGAGTAGTCGTTCTGAGCAGATAAGCCATGGCGTCGGAAAAATTGTCCATAAAAATAGGCTGGGCTTTTTCGTAAAGGTCAAAACATTCCGGAGGTACTGTCTGTGCCAGAAGGTTTGTTTTTCCCTTTATATATGACCTTCCTGATGGCCGAGGCGGAGGCGATTGAACCGTCTATTTTGTCTGAATTATATTCCGAGCCCGTTCGTTTTGTTATGACGGGCTTTATATTTGAAGAAAAAATTTTGAGAGCCTTAAGATATTCCACGGCGAGGATATTGTTCGATGTCCCAAGAATATCGGGATTTTTTCCTGTAACAAGGCTAAAAGCTCTCGCCCTTGCCGAAGGAAATGACATACCCTTTGAAAGCTCGCTTTTAAGTATTTCCGTGAATCTTTCCGTTGGATTGACAAGAAGTTCGGCGGCGGCGGAAAGGGCGGAGAGATCGTCGGTTTCCGCTCGAAGGCAAGATTATCGGCTATGCCTGTCTCGTTTATTATTTTAATGGCGCCCCTGGCGAAATTTTCGGCGGAGGCCGTGGAATAAACAACAGGAAGCTCGATGACCATATCGGCTCCGCATTTAAGCGTGGCCTTGTTCTTGTCCATTTGTCGTATATCGCGCACTCGCCGCGCTGAACGAAGGAAGGGCTCATTACGGCAAAAACATAGTCCGAGGACGAGGTTTTTCTTGCGGAAGAAAGATGGAATTTATGACCGTTGTGAAAAGGATTGTATTCGGCGATTATTGCCGTTGTATTCATTAAGCCCCCTTGACTGTCTTATATTCGATATTTTTATTTTACTTATACTTTATTATAGCAAATCTTGTATATATTGCGAAGGTTTTGAACGGATTTTTTCGCGAAAATTATAACGGCCTGCGTCAATGGCGGGTTAAAAGCATTTCAAATGACGGACTGACAGCATATTAAACAACGGCATTTGCTGAATGGGCAAAAATTTGGCGCGTTTGACAATATTTTTTCGGGGGGGTAAAGTGCTATAATCGTTTTGTTTTGATTATGACAAAAGGAGAGCTTATTATGAATGACAGAAAACTAAAGACAAATCTTGATACGGACTTCATAAAAATCATCGCCGTGGTCTCTATGACTATAGACCATATCGGAGGAGCGTTTTTTCCGCAGTATCCGGCTTTTCGCTGGATAGGAAGGATAGCATTCCCGCTTTTTTGCTACTGCCTGACCGTAGGGATGATGTATACGGGGGATATAAAGAAATATCTGTTTCGCCTTGGGGCGTTTGCGGTCATATCCCAGCCGTTTTGGATATTGGCCTTTAATTCCGATGATATAATCGGGAACATATTCAATCTCAACATATTTTTACGCTTATAGTAAGTTTGCTTTGGCGCATGTGGATTCAAGGAAAGAAAAATGGTGGCTTTTTTTATATTGGCTCTGATCTTGCTGAATGTTATTAACTTTGATTACGCCATGACGGGACTTATTCTTATACTGATTTTTTTATCTTTGCAGAAACAAGTTTATGGCTTGGAGCGGCCGTTTATACTCTTACATATCTCCCCGCGCTGAATGGGAATATGGCCGATCCGCTTTGCGCTTAAAATAGGCGGGCACGCCATTGGGTTTGAAATATTCGCCTTGCTGGCGCTGCCGTTCATATATATGCAGACGAACTCAGGATTAAAAATACCAAAGTGGTTCTTTTATATTTATTATCCGGCGCATCTTTTCGCCATATATCTTATTGGAATACTGTTTTAAAATTTTTACGGCGGCCGCGTTTTTCGTGTCTGCCTTTTTACATAATTAAGCTCATCCGAAGAGCGGATTTTGCCGTGGATGTCAGTAAAACGACAGGAAACTTCAAAAAAAATTATGTAATTTTTATATAGACTAATTTTAACAGGGGTTATATAATTAATATGTATGGCTATGCAGACGGTAAAAGGCCGTCGAAAAATATCAATTAATTACTAGGAGGCTTTTGCAATGGATTTTTAACCAGCATAAAGGAAAGAGCAAAGAAAAATAAAAACAATAGTTTTACCTGAGGCATATGAGAGAAGAACTCTTGACGCTGCGGATATGATCCTTAAAGAGGATATAGCTGACCTTATCCTTGTTGGAAACAGGGAAAAGATCCTTGAGGCAGGAAAGGGCTGCGATCTTTCAAAGGCAACGATCATCGACCCCGAAACATACGAGAGAATGGATGAAGTTGTAGCAGCGTTCTGCGAGGCAAGAAAGAGCAAGGGACTTACACCCGAGGAAGCTCTTAAGACAGCAAAGGCCGATTACACATATTTTGGCGTGCTTCTTGTTAAGATCGGCGTTGCCGACGGTATGGTATCAGGAGCTATCCACTCAACGGCAGATACATTAAGACCCGCTCTTCAGATCCTTAAGACAGCTCCCGGAACAGAGCTTGTATCTTCATTCTTCGTAATGTGCTGCAAGGACAACACATACGGAAACGACGGAGTTCTTCTTTTCGCTGACTGCGCTCTTAACCAGAACCCCAACCCCGAGGAATTAGCTGCAATCGCTACGGCTTCCGCAGCAAGCTTTGAGCAGTTCGTAGGCGGAGAGGCAAGGGTAGCAATGCTCAGCCACTCGACAAAGGGATCCGCTAAACATGCCGACGTTACAAAGGTAGTTGAGGCTACAAGGATCGCTAAAGAGAAACATCCCGAGATCAAACTTGACGGAGAGCTTCAGCTTGACGCCGCTATCGTTAAGGAAGTAGGAGAGCTTAAGGCTCCCACAAGCACAGTCGCAGGAAAAGCGAACGTACTTATTTTCCCTGATATCGACGCAGGAAACATCGGATACAAACTTGTTCAGAGATTTGCGGGAGCAAAGGCTTTCGGACCCGTTCTTCAGGGACTTGCCGCTCCGTAAACGACCTTTCAAGAGGATGCAACGCCGAGGATATAGTAGCCTGCGTTGCTCTTACGGCTTTCCAGGCAACGATTCTTTAATCGTAAATAAAAAAGAAAAATTAAAGAAAAAAAAATAAAGATAGAAGATAAGGAGAGAAACCAAAATGAAAATTCTTGTTTTAAACTGCGGAAGTTCCTCACTTAAATATCAGCTTATCGACGGCGATACGGAAGCCGTTCTCGCTAAGGCCTTTGCGAGAGAATAGGTATTGACGGTATGCTTAAGATGAACCCGAGGGAAAGGAAAAATTCGTTTCAAACGATCCCCTTCCCGATCACGCTACGGCTGTTCAGGCTGTTATGGACGCTCTTGTTGATCCCGAGCATGGCGTAATCAAATCCGTTGACGAGATCGGCGCTGTAGGACATCGTGTCGTACACGGCGGAGAGTATTTCGCAAACTCAGTTCTCATTACGGAAGAAGTTAAGGACGCTTTAAGAAAATGCATTGACCTCGCTCCTCTTCACAACCCCGCAAACATCATCGGTATCGAGGCTTGCGAGAAACTTATGCCCGGAGTTCCTCAGATAGGCGTTTTTGATACGGCTTTCCATCAGACAATGCCCGAGAAAGCATATCTTTACGCGCTTCCCTATAAATACTATGAGAAGTACAAAGTTCGTAAATACGGCTTCCACGGAACAAGCCACAGATTCGTATCACAGGAATGCGCTGCTTATGGGAAGACCCATCGAAGAGCTTAAGATCGTTACCTGCCACCTTGGAAACGGAGCAAGTATCTGCGCTGTAAGAAAAGGAATTTCCGTTGACACATCCATGGGCTTCACACCCCTTGACGGACTCGCAATGGGAACAAGAAGCGGAAGCGTTGACCCCGCTGCGGTTCTTTACATTATGAAGAAGGAAAACCTCTCCGTTGACGAGATGGATCATATCCTTAACAAAGAATCAGGAGTTCTCGGAATTTCAGGAGTATCAAGCGACTTCCGTGACATCGAGGCTGCAGAGGGAGAAGGAAACGAAAGAGCAACATCAGCTCTTGACCTCTTCGCTTATCGTGTAGCAAAGACGATCGGCGAGTATGTAACAGCTATGAAAGGTGTTGATGCCATCGTATTCACAGCCGGACTTGGCGAAAACAGCGCTACAATGCGTCAGGTCATCTGCGATTACCTCAGATACCTCGGAATAGAGCTTGATTCATACAGCAACAGCCAGAGAGGAAAGGCTATCGAGATCACGACAAAACAGTCCAGAGTACAGGTATTCGTTATCCCTACAAACGAGGAGCTTGTTATCGCAAAGAGATACAAGAGACATCGTTAACGGACTTAACAAATAATAAAAAATAAATTCAGCTTATAAACCGCGCTTTGCGCGGTTTATAAAAATTTTGATTGACAATAATTGTGTTCTTAGTATAATCATTGAGTATGACTTGCAGGGGTGATTAATAATATGAATATTAACATTTCCGCATCGGGAAGACGGGAGGCCAGTATTCCGTTTAGCTTCAAAGAGAAGCTGGATGGTCTTAGCGGGTATTCTCAGGAGGCGGTTCTTACGACGCCTGTTAGTCTTGATGGAGAAGTTATAAAGGAAGGGGACGTTTACTATGTCACCGGCAAAGGTTCCGCCGGAGTCAGTATGCCCTGCGACAGATGCCTTGAACCTGTCGTGTTTTCCATTGACTTCGAACTGGATGAAAAATTCAGCAGCAACGCAAGTTATGACGAAGAGATAGAAACTTTTTCGGGAGATTCTATAGACCTTACATCAAGTGTAATAAGAAATATATTGGCAGTCCTGCCAATGAAAGTCGTATGCAGAGATGACTGTAAGGGATTATGTCCCGTCTGCGGTCAGAACCTTAATATTAAGGATTGCGGATGCGATACGACGTATATAGACCCAAGGTTTGAAAGTTTACGTTCTCTTCTCAAATTCGATGAGGAGGTGTAAAGAGAAATGGCAGTACCAAAGGAAGAGTCTCAAAATCAAAAAAAGGTAATAGAAAAGCAGCTACATGGAAGATTGCGACACCTACACTTGTAAAATGCAGCAAGTGCGGAGAGCTTATGGTGCCCCACCACGTTTGCAAGGCCTGCGGCTCATATAACAAAAAAGGTTGTTACACCTGTAGACTAATAATAAACCTTAAGGCAGCTGTTTTCGGCTGCCTTATTTTGTTTTTCGTTGATCAAAAAAAGAGGTGAATATTTGGAGAGAAATATTATTGTTGCCGTGGACGCTATGGGCGGCGACAACGCCCCTTTGAAATCGTCAAGGGAGTTGCGGAAGCGGTAAACATATATCCGGTAAAGGTTCTTCTTGTCGGAAAAGAGGATGTTGTAAAAAGGAACTGTCGGCGTATACTTATGAGGACGGAAGCATAGAGATCGTCAATGCCGACGAGGTCATAGGAACGGACGAGGTGCCTACGGAAGCCGTAAGAAAGAAAAAAAGAACTCATCGCTTATGGTTGGTCTTGGCCTTCTCAAAAAAAGAAGGCGGAAGCGTTTATTTCCGCGGGAAGCACGGGGCGCTTTTTGTCGGCGGCACGTTTACCGTCGGAAGAATAAAGGGTATAGACAGACCGGCTCTTGCCACCTGCCTGCCTACTCTTAAAGGATTTTCACTTCTTCTTGACAGCGGCGCTAATGTCGACTGCAAACCCCAGTATCTTGAGCAGTTCGCTAAAATGGGTTCCGTTTACGCGCAAAACGTGCTCGGAGTAAAAAATCCGACCGTCGGCCTTGCCAATATAGGCGTGGAAAAGGAAAAGGGAAGCATGGTCGTTAAGGAAGCCTATGAGATGCTTGAAAATTCCGACATAAACTTCATTGGAAACGCCGAAATAGTTGATATTCCAAACGGGTAGCCGACGTGATCGTCTGCGACGGCTTTGTGGGGAAATACCATACTCAAACTTACCGAGGGACTCAGCAAGGCTCTGTTCAAGATAATAAAATCAGAGATAACAAGCGGAGTATACAAGCTGGCGGCGGCCGCGCTCAAGACGCCGTTTTCCAATATCAAAAGACCTTTGACTCCGATCAGGTCGGCGGGCGCCGTATATCGGGCTCAGAGCGCTTGTTATGAAGGTGCATGGAAGCTGTAAGGCTCCCGCCATCACGAATTGCATAAAACAGAGCATAAGTTTTATTGAAAATGACACTGTCGCTAAAATAGAACAATTAATACAAAAATAAAGGAGAAAAATCTTATGGACACATCTAATATTATTGATATCATCGCGGATCAGCTTGGAATTTCACCTGATGAGATAACGGAAGATACGGCGTTTGCCGATCTTGGAGCGGATTCATTTGATCTTTTCCAGGTCATTTCAGCCCTTGAGGAGGAGTATGGCGTAACATTCAATACGGATGACACGGATAAGATCAAGACTGTAAAGGACGCTGTTGATTATATTAGTGATGTGGTTGCGGAGTAATCATGAACAATACAAATTTGGAGCAGTTTGAAGAAATAATCAATTACAGATTCAAAGACGCCGAGCTTCTTAAAAAGCCTTTACCCATAGTTCCTACGCGAATGAGAAGCATATAGACAAGTATGACAACAATGAGAGACTGGAGTTTCTTGGCGACGCCGTGCTTGAGCTTGTTATAAGCGATTATATTTACAACGCCTATCCCAAAATGCCCGAGGGAGAGCTGACAAAGCTGAGGGCGGGGACTGTATGCGAGTCCAGCCTTGCCGAAAGGGCGGCTCAAATACACATAAGCGACTATATTATGCTTGGAAAGGGCGAGGAAACAACGGGCGGAAGGCAGAGGGACTCCATACTTGCCGACGCGTTTGAGGCCGTTATAGGAGCGGTATACCTTGACGGGGGAATAGACGCCGCCAGAAAGCATATACTTTGTCAGCTTGGCGATACGGTGAACAGGATAAGACAGTCATTAAACATAATAGACTGCAAGACAAGGCTCAGGAAGAAATACAAAAAGACAAGCAAGGAGCCGATACATTATGAGATAATCGGAGAATCGGGACCGGATCATGACAAGCTGTTTACGGCGGCCGTGAACCATAACGGAACGCAGCTTGGAGAAGGAAGCGGAAAAAGCAAAAAAAAGGAAGCCGAACAGGCGGCGGCTCTCGACGCTCTCAGAAAGATGAACATAATTAAGCAGTAATAACCAAACTAAAATACAAACATCATACACATAAAAAGGCAGCCCTTTCAGCCAAAGATTTTTGACTTGAAGGGCTGTCTTTGTTTATACCCAAAAAATTTTCGGACTTTTGCGGACGGAGTAAATTATGTCTGAGCCGCCGGTTTTAAATATTTATGACTTTTTATAAAACCTGCGGTATTCGCTTGGTAACGCCGGTCTTTTCCTTAAAGGCTCCCGTAAACTTGCTTTGGGTTTCATATCCGACTTTTTCGGCGATTTCAGCTATGCTATCACCGGTAGCGCGAAGGAGGCGCATGGAAAGGCTCAGCCGGTACTCTTTCATATACGAGGCTATGGGCGTGCCGTATACAGCCTTAAAAACGGACTTAAGAGTCGACGTATTTATAAGAAATTTTTTGGATATTTCATCTATGGTGAACCTTTTTTCCACGTTATCTGTCAAAAAGTCCCTAATCTCTTTTTATAAGCTCGGTCTGCCGGGAAACGTACTGGGTAAGTCCGGTTTCGGAAGAAGGCTCAAAGCGTATAAGATAAAGCAGTATCTCCTGTGCCTTAAGCCGATAATAGGGCATTTTTTAGATCGTCAGGCAGATCATACAGAGGTGAAAAAATCGCCTCAGTCTGGCTGCCGGACGGAATACCGAGGGGCTTTTGGCCGGCGCAGAATTTATTATAAAGTTTTTCGGCGTCAAATCCGGCTTCTTTTAAGTATGTCCGTGGGCTCGGAGGATAGCTTTTTAGATCGGCGGAAACGGATATTCCTTCATAATATCCAAGCGGCATAACCATCTTGGAATCGGAACAGCTTGCCATAGAATGTACGCAGAGATCGCCTTCTCCGAGATATACCGAAGCTCCTCCCCGCATATTCCAGCCTATCCTGCCCCTTCGGCAGTGGTTTATTTCCAGCACCGACGCTTTTTCGTCGTGATGGAAGCTGACTTCCTCAGCGTTGTACCGGTGGACGGAAAGCTCTATTCCCGGAAAAGGCTGAATATTTCTATGCGTCCCCTGCCGCTTGTTTTCGCGGTCAGCTTCTCAAATATAAAATCGGGAGGATTGCGCTTTGATATTTCAAACGTACCTGCCGGAACGCCGCTTAAATAATTTTCCATGCTTGCATCAAATCCATCTTTCATAAACAGCCTCCCGAACATCAGTCAACGGACGGACAGGATATTTCGACCAGCTTTTCTATTATTTCATAAAAAGCTGGCCTGTTCATGTATCGGCGGCTTTATAATATACTTCCTTTCCGACCCTGCGGCTTACTATCAGCCCGCTGCTTTTAAGCTGGCGGAGATGATGTGAAACGGCGGGGCTTGTCATATCAACAAGGGAAGCCAGATTGATGACACACTCCTCACAGTGGCACAAAATCCAGAATATCTTTATTCGGCTGCCGTCCCCGAGCTGCTTAAATATGTCGGAAACGGTATGAAATTCCTCGACCTTTGGTATACGCTCCGATAATTTTTCTATATTTTGCCCATGGTCATGGGGCAGAGAAATGTTCTGCATAAGAACCGACCTCCTTTTTATGTATTATATCACGGAGGCGTTAAAAGCGATAGCCCGGGAATAATATAAAGAATACGGAAAAGGCGGCATTTGCCCAAACGGAAATTATTTTATTCCAAACGGAAATATGGGATCAAAAACTATTGACCGGCGGGTGATAGAGGGATATAGTATAGATAAACAATTAAACAATCATTTAATTATTATATCGTTTTAAAAAGGAGAGATATTTATGAAGAAGACGTATAAGATCGAGGTCGACTGCGCGAACTGCGCGAACAAAATGGAGGAGGCCGCAATAAAAACTCCCGGAGTCAAAAATGCCACTGTAAATTTTATGACGCTTAAAATGATAGTTGAATTCGAGGAAGGCGAAGATCATAAAAGCGTAATGGAGAATGTGCTCAAAAACTGCAAAAAGTCGAGGACGACTGCGAGATATTCCTGTAATTATATTAGCGTAAAATTCGCGTTTGGATGGTGAGAATATGCAGGAAATGATTATAAACGGATTGCTTGCCGTTATCATAATAATGTCCGCCTTTCTGCTTCTAACGGGAAAAAACAGAGGGCTGACAAAAAACAGAAAAAAACGCTTATCAGGATACTTGTTTCAACCGTTGTTTTACTGATTTTGCAGCTATTTGCAAAAACATTCCCGACACCGCATATATCCTCTGCCTTGTGCTCTATCTTGCCGATTATCTTATAATTGGCTATGACATACTTATAAAGGCTTTTAAGGGCATAAAAACGGACAGGTGTTTGACGAAAGCTTTCTTATGGCCATAGCTACCGTTGGAGCCATAGCCCTTGCTCTTTATGAGAGGAGCGCGGATTATACCGAGGCCATAGCGGTAATGCTTTTCTATCAGGTGGGAGAGCTGTTCCAGAGCTGCGCGGTGGGGAAAAGCCGCAGGAACATAAGCGAGCTTATGGACATCCGTCCGGATTACGCCAATATCGAAAACAACGGCACGCTTGAGAAGATCGATCCTGATGAGGTGGAAATAGGAAGCGAGATAATCGTCCGCCCCGGAGAAAAGGTACCCATAGACGGAGTCGTTATTGAGGGACGGTCAAGCCTTAATACAAAGCGCCCTTACCGGCGAGAGCCTCCCAGGGACGTTAAGGAGGGCGATGAGATAATAAGCGGATGCATAAACATGACCGGCCTTCTGAAAATAAAAACAACAAAAGAATTCGGCGAATCAACCGTATCAAAAATTCTTGATCTGGTTGAAAACGCCAGCTCAAGAAAATCAAAGTCCGAGGATTTCATATCAAAATTCGCGAGGGTATATACACCGGCAGTATGCGCCGCCGCCGTTGCCCTTGCCATAATTCCGCCGATGGTCAGAATGTTTGTATTCGGGGCGGAAGCCGGATGGGAAACATGGATATACAGGGCTCTGACATTCCTCGTTATTTCCTGCCCCTGCGCCCTTGTCATAAGCATACCGCTGTCGTTTTTCGCCGGCATCGGAGGGGCGAGCAAGGAGGGAATACTTATAAAGGGTTCCAATTACCTCGAGACTCTTTCAAAGACAGGAACGGTCGTATTCGACAAGACAGGAACTCTTACACAGGGCGTATTTGAGGTTAATGGAATACATCACAGCGAGATGGAAAACGAGAAACTTATTGAGTACGCCGCGCTTGCGGAAAGCTCTTCGTCCCATCCCATAAGCAGGAGCCTGCAAAAGGCCTATGGAAAGACGATCGACAGGAGCCGTGTCTCCGACGTCAGGGAGATAAGCGGAAACGGCGTTATTGCCAAAGTCGACGGAATTGAGGTGGCCGCCGGAAACGACAAGCTGATGAAAAGCCTCGGCGTGGAGCCTATAGACTGCCACAGCATAGGAACAATAATCCATATGGCCGTTGACGGAAAATATGCCGGACATATAGTCATATCGGACATAGTAAAGCCGCATTCAAGGCAGGCCGTAGAGGAGCTTAAGGCCGCGGGAATACAAAAAACCGTAATGCTTACCGGCGACACAAGGAAGGTTGCCGAGCGTGTAGGAAAAGAAATAGGAATAGATATGATATACAGCGAGCTGCTTCCGGCGGATAAAGGTGAAAAAAGGTGGAGGAACTGCTGGCCGGAAAAGACGGAAGAACAAAGCTGGCCTTTGTCGGGGACGGAATAAACGACGCTCCGGTTCTCGGAAGGGCGGACATAGGAATAGCGATGGGCGCGATGGGTTCCGACGCGGCGATAGAGGCGGCGGACGTGGTGCTCATGGACGACGACCCGATAAAATATCAAAGGCTGTAAAAATATCAAGAAAATGCATTGGCATAGTCTATCAGAACATTGTTTTCGCCATTGGAATAAAGCTGATATGCCTCGCCCTCGGCGCGCTCGGCTTCGCCAATATGTGGCTTGCGATCTTCGCCGACGTAGGCGTCATGATAATAGCCGTGCTTAACGCTATAAGGGCTTTATTCGTGAAAAATCTTTAAATATCAATATAAAACCCCAGCCAGTCTGGGGGCGATTTTTGCAGACAACAGCTTAACGGATAACAGCTTAACGGATAACAGAGAAAACGCAGGCTGATATTTGACAGCCGGTTTGTCGGATCGGTTGTCTGCATGGTTGTTTGATTGGTTGGGACTTTTGTTGGAGTTTATTTATAATGGATTTACGAATTCATCATATTCTTTAATAAAAGAAATCAGCTTCGCCTGCGCGGATTCGGGTGTTTTCTCCGGTTCGTTTTGACACGTTAAGTAGCATAGAACATCATTCCATTCCCAAAGGGAACAGGCGTCCGTGGGTATTTCCTCGATTTCTTTGATCAATCGTCCGAGCTCAAGTTTATCCAGGAAACGCAGATTGAAATATATGTACATTCCTTTTGCAATCCACGTTGGCATACCCCGATTTAACGGCTTCCACTGTGATAAACGGCAGTTCGGATATGCGTATTCCTGTAGCGCAAATAGTTTGAATAACTAAAGAAAGCCGTAATTTTCCTTTTTTCTGTGCGGTTTGAACCAGTCTGAGATATTCTTCTTTTGACAAATCCTTTTTCTTTTTCCATAAAGATACGCTTTTGGCGTTTTAATGTCTTTACGCAGCAATCAAATCTCCCCATAAAACGGAATAAACCGTTTGCCGCTATGATTTTGCCGTTGATTGTTGATACAGAATAACCTTTTTTTAATCAGGCTCTGCTTCCACAGGCATACGCCGTTTTTTCAATTTTCGCGCCAGCACCAAGAAACTGATAGAGATCCGAAATATCTTTTTATATTTCGCTATGGTGCTTTGCCTGCATTCCTGTTCGTGAAGATAAGAAATATAATCGCCCAACATTTCCAATGAGATAAACTGGTTATCCATGTAAAAATCCTCCTCAATATTAATAAATCAATTTTAACTTTTTTTTGCGGAGATTTATTCCGGAATTTTAAATCACTTTGAGGATACTTTGGGTGAAAGCATAAAGAATAGTTAGAGTAATTGACAACACTTACGCCGGTTAAAATATTCATAGAGCGTTATAGCTATAAAATGGAACTGATGTTTGCATAAGTTTTCTGTTCCCCTATACTTTATTTTTTTTTATATGTTATACTTTTTATTGATTCAAGCGCATCAGAAAACATTTGTCCGGTCAGGCGGAAATTCCGCAGGATGGATCCGGGCTTTGATAAACGGAGGTGTATCATGGACAAACCGTTTAAAATACATTCAAAATTCAAGCCTACCGGCGACCAGCCGCAGGCCATAGAAAAAACTTGTGGAAGGCTTCAAGGAAGGAAAAAATTTCAGACACTTATGGGAGTTACGGGCTCGGGAAAGACGTTCACGATGGCCAATATTATCGTCGGCCTGCAAAGCCGACCCTTGTAATCGCCCACAACAAGACGCTTGCCGCGCAGCTCTATTCAGAGTTTAAGGAGATATTCCCGGAGAATGCCGTTGAGTACTTCGTCAGTTACTATGATTACTATCAGCCGGAGGCCTATGTCCCCAGTACAGACACATATATAGAGAAGGATTCGGCCATAAATAACGAGATTGACAAGCTCAGACATTCGGCCACATCAGCCCTGTTTGAACGAAAGGATGTTCTTGTTGTTGCCAGTGTTTCCTGCATATACGGCTTAGGCGACCCGGAGGAATACAAAAAATATGTCGCTCTCCCTCAGAACCGGCATGGAAAAGGAAAGGGACGAAGTGCTAAAGCGTCTTGTGGAGCTACAGTATAACAGAAACGAGCTGGAATTTGAGCGAGGAACATTCAGGGTCAGGGGAGACGTTGTGGAAATTTTCCCCGTGGCCAACAGCGAAAGCGCCATAAGGGTGGAATTTTTCGGCGATGAGATAGACAGAATATCGGAGATAGACGTTGTAACCGGAAATGTTATAGGAACAAGGGAGCATGTGGTGATTTTCCCTGCCTCCCACTATGTCACGTCCAGCGACAAAATGCAGATAGCCCTCGCCAATATCGAAAAAGGAGCTGGAAGAAAGGCTTGCCGAGCTGAAAAGGGACGACAAGCTGCTTGAGGCTCAGAGGCTTGAGCAAAGGACAAGATACGACATTGAGATGCTTTCGGAAATGGGATTCTGCACGGGAATAGAAAACTATTCAAGGCACTTGGAGCTGAGAGAGCCGGAAGCCCTCCGGGAACGCTTTTGGACTTCTTTCCGAAGGACTTTCTTATTATAGCCGACGAGTCCCATGTTTCCGTTCCTCAGATAAGGGGATGTATGAGGGCGACCGCTCAAGAAAGACAACCCTTGTGGAATACGGATTCAGGCTTCCGTCAGCCCTTGACAACAGGCCGCTGAAATTTGACGAGTTTGAAAGCAAGATAAACCAGATGCTTTTTGTTTCGGCCACTCCGTCAAAAATATGAGGCTGAACATTCCGAGCAGACCGTGGAGCAGGTCATACCACCACCGGACTTCTTGATCCTGAGATAACGGTAAAGCCAATACAGGGGCAGATAGACGACCTTATAAGCGAGATAAACAAAACCGTTGAAAAGGGAAATAAGGTGCTTGTTACGACCCTTACCAAAAAGATGGCCGAAAGACTGACGGATTATATGAACGAAAACGGAGTCAGGGTAAGATACCTCCACTCGGACATAGATACCCTTGAGAGGCTGGAAATAATAAGGGATCTTAGACTGGATAAATTCGACGTGCTTGTCGGAATCAACCTTCTCAGGGAAGGCCTTGACATACCGGAGGTGGCTCTTGTGGCCATACTGGACGCGGACAAGGAAGGCTTCTTGCGTTCTGAAACAAGCCTTTATACAGACCATAGGCAGAGCGGCAAGAAACGCCGAAGGCAGGGTCATAATGTACGCCGACGTCATTACGGAATCCATGGACAGAGCCATTTCCGAGACGAACCGCCGCCGTGAGATACAGATGAAATACAACAGGGATCATGGAATAGTGCCCCAGACAATAAAAAAGAAGGTCTATGATATTATACAGGCGACAAAAACCGTGGACGAAAAGCCTAAAAAAGGCTTGGCCAAGGATCTGGAGTCCATGAATATCAAAGAACTTTCAAAGGAAGCCGTAAAGACGGAAAAGGAAATGAGACATGCCGCCGCGAACCTTGAGTTTGAGAGAGCGGCGGAACTGAGAGACAGGCTCATGGAGATCAAAAACTTTTATGAATGGTGAATAAAATGGGAAAGAACATTATAGAAATAAGGGGAGCCCGCTCCCATAATCTTAAAAATATAGATTTGAATATCCCCAGGGAAAAATTTGTTGTATTTACGGGCGTGTCAGGCTCGGGAAAAAGCTCGCCTTTGACACGATTTACGCCGAGGACAGAGACGGTATGTTGAGTCGCTGTCATCCTACGCGAGACAGTTCCTCGGGCAGATGGACAAGCCCGACGTGGACTACATCGGAGGACTTTCTCCGGCCATAAGCATAGACCAGAAAACGACCAATAACAACCCGAGGTCTACAGTAGGAACGGTAACGGAGATTTATGATTATCTTCGTCTGCTTTATGCAAGAGCGGGAGTGCCGCACTGCCCCAAATGCGGAAGGGAAATAAAAAAAGCAGACCGTTGACCAGATCGTAGATCAGATAATGAATTTCCGGCGGACAGCAGGATACAGATACTGGCTCCCGTCGTAAAGGGACGCAAGGGCGAGCATGTAAAGCTGCTGGAAGACGCGAGAAAAAACGGCTATGTAAGGGCGAGGATAGACGGGGAGATAATGGATCTTTCAGAGGAAATAAAGCTTGAAAAAAACAAAAAGCACGTCATTGAGATCGTCGTTGACAGGCTTAAGGTGAGGGACGGAATACAGCAGAGACTCACGGATTCCGTTGAGACGGCGTCGGCTCTTTCGGGCGGCGTTATCGTGGCGGATATAGTGGGCGGCGAAAGCGTGACGTTCAGCGAGAGTTTTTGCCTGCCCGGACTGCGAGATAAGCATTCCGGAGATAGAGCCGAGATCGTTTTCGTTCAATAACCCGAGCGGAGCCTGCCCCGAGTGTTCCGGACTGGGAATGATGCGCAAATTTTCGCCGGAGCTTATAGTTCTAACCAGTCCCTCAGCATATCTAAAGGGAGCCATATCCGCTCCGGGATTCAATTCCATAGGAACGGGCGGAAGCATGAGCTCCGAACTTTTCAAGGCTCTTGCAAAGAAGTATAAATTCAGCCTTGACGTGCCGTTTTCGGAGCTGTCCGACGAAGTGAAGGACATTATTTTTACGGAACAAAGGGCGAAAAGGTAAGAATAGAATATATGAACGCCAGGGGATAAGCTATTACGATTACAGTTTTGACGGAGTGATCGGAAACCTGCGCAGAAGATATAACGAGACCTCGGACGCTATGAAGGGCGAATACGAGCAGTATATGACGGAAATAAAATGTCCGGCCTGCGGAGGAAAAAGGCTCAAGCCGGAAATACTTGCCGTGACAGTCGGCGGAAAAAGCATTTCCGATGTAACGGATCTCAGCGTGGCTCAGGCAAAAAGTTTTTTGAGGAGCTTAAGCTGACCGGAAAGGAAGCCATGATCGCCGACAGGATATTGAAGGAGATAAACGCAAGGCTTGGCTTCCTTTTGTTGACGTAGGCTTGGATTATCTTACGCTAAGCCGTTCCGCCGGCACGCTCTCCGGCGGAGAATCCCAGAGGATAAGGCTGGCGACACAGATAGGCTCCGGCCTTGTCGGAGTCGTTTATATACTCTGACGAGCCGAGCATCGGCCTTCACCAGAGGGATGACGACAAGCTAATAGCGACTTTGAAAAATCTCAGGGATATGGGAAATACACTCATAGTTGTAGAGCACGACGAGGACACCATGTACGCCGCAGATTATATTGTCGATATTGGCCGGGAGCCGGAAGAAACGGCGGGGAAGTAGTGTGCGCGGGCACTGTGGACGACATAAAAAAATGCGAAAAACAGTGAAACGGGCGCGTATCTCAGCGGAAGAAAGAAAATAGAGGTTCCGGCGGTCAGACGAAAGGTACAGGAGGGAAAATTCATAACCGTTAAGGGTGCGGCGGAGAACAACCTGAAAAATATAGACGTAAACATACCGCTTGGCGTATTCACCTGCGTGACGGGCGTATCAGGCTCGGGAAAGAGCTCCCTTGTTAACGAGATACTGTATAAGTCGTCTGGCAAGGGATCTTAACTATGCCAAGATTTATCCGGGAAAGCACGAAGACATACTCGGAATAGATCAGCTTGACAAGGTCATTAACATCGACCAGTCGCCCATCGGAAGGACGCCGAGGTCGAACCCCACATATACTGGCTGTTCGATCTTATCCGCGATCTTTACGCGCAGACAAACGAGGCCAAGATGAGGGGATATTCCAAAGGAAGATTCAGCTTCAATGTCAAGGGCGGAAGATGCGAAGCCTGCGGCGGAGACGGAATAATAAAAATAGAGATGAATTTCCTGCCGGATATATATGTTCCATGCGACGTATGCGGCGGAAGAAGATATAACAGGGAGACGCTGGAGGTTAAATACAAGGGAAAGAACATATCGGATGTACTTGACATGACCGTTGAGGAAGCGCTTGAGTTTTTTCGACAATATACCAAGGATAAAAAGCAAGCTGCAGACGCTTTATGACGTTGGTCTTTCCTATGTTCAGCTCGGGCAGTCGTCAACGACGCTTTCCGGAGGAGAGGCCCAGAGGGTCAAGCTGGCCACGGAGCTGAGCAGAAAGAGCACCGGAAAGACAATGTATATTCTTGACGAGCCGACGACGGACTGCACACATCAGATGTTCACAGGCTCATAAACATACTTCAGAGGCTGGCTGACGGAGGCAACACCGTTGTCGTCATAGAACATAACCTTGATGTCATAAAGACGGCGGATTATATAATTGATCTTGGTCCCGAGGGAGGGACGGCGGCGGAGAAATAGTCGCCTGCGGAACTCCGGAGGAGATAGCCGGAATAAAGGAGTCATATACAGGCAAATATCTAAAAAAATATCTAAAAAAATAGGCTTAAAACATTGAAAATAGTGATTTTTCTCTCTTTTGTTGTATAATTAGCTATACTTTATCAGGGAGTGAAAGCTATGGGAGTGGGAGACAGGCTGAGAGAAGCCAGAAAAGCGAGAAATTGGAGCCAGTCAGATCTTGCGGACAAACTTGGCATAAGTTTAAACAGCATCGCAAATTATGAAAGAGGAGTCAGCTTCCCAAAGGAGGACTATCTTTATAAGATAATGAATCTGCTTCAGCTTGAGCCGAATTATCTTTTTCAGGACAGCATAGACAGGGAGTTTTGGGGAAGAAGAAAGGCAGATCCTTAACATATATCGCCTCCTTGACAGAAAACGAAGGCGTTTTGTTGAGTATGTCATTACGCATGAGTCGGAAAGCGAAATAGAGGGAAGAGCTTATCACAAAAAGCGCGGTCTACAGATACCTTTGTCTCGAACTTAATGATGGGACAAACGGAAGGCTAAGACTGCCAAACGACTCTGAAAAGAAGAAAAAGGTGAAAAGGCTACCCAACGCCGACCTGCTCGTATTGATCAGGGGAAGCGCTGAGCCTTCGCTCTATGACGGAGATTATATTTCCGTGAAATACACTTCTGATATAAATTATCTTGGCTGGGGTCTGTTCAATCTGGACGGACATGCCTGTATAGCCATAAAAAAGAAAGACGGGCTGTATACTATTTTCGGAAAGCTTGTCGATCAGGACAGGCTGTTTAAAAAGCCGGTGCTGTACGGAAAGATAATAGGCATACACAGAGTTTCCCGTCTGCATCATAAAGTATGAAATATGGTTCCGTTTGGCGGACATAAACCGCCGAACGGAACCTTCTGCTTATAATGATAGGCTTATATATTCCGAAAAAGCGAATCCGGCCGTTCCGTTAT
>VOFD01002844.1_pt1 | contig 20583 bp, 31 predicted proteins | sample 5384101 | NCBI WGS metagenome assembly VOFD01 (sample SAMN12384723, study PRJNA508395) | human gut metagenome | isolation source: healthy gut C | host: Homo sapiens
TGTTCTTGTAATAGGAACGATGGTACATTTTATATGTCAGATAATTATTAATGTATGCGTAGCCACAAATCTTTTCCCAAACACTGGTGTTTCACTGCCATTTATAAGTTCGGGAGGTTCGGCACTGATAACTACTATGATAGAATGTGGAATCTGCATAGGTGTGCGAAGTCAGCAGACAAAGAGAATGTATCAGAAACATCTGGCAGAATAAAGAGGATAACAATTGCTACGAGGAGGAAATGTATGCGAAAAATCAGGGAAATAGCGCTTGTTACTGCAACTGCATTGTTGATGACAATGTGCCCTGTTGATATGACAGGTTCAAATTCGAAACATAGCGGCAGAGCAGAATATACAGTGTATGCAGCAGAGACAGACAGTGCGGAATATACAGTGGCATCATCTTCAGATTCTGATAAGCCTGTAGAAAAAAAACGGCTGGTATAATGAAGATGGAAAGAGATTTTATTATAGCGAAGGTGAAAAACTGAAAAGCCAGCTTCTTCAGATAAATGAGAAAAAACAATGGTAAGATATACAAAAATACATATTATTTATCCTCCGACGGATCAGTGGCTGGTGGATTAAAAAAAGGTAAATGAAAGTCTGTATTACTTTGATTCAAGCTCTAAGACTTTTTCCTGGAGCTGCGGTCAGTGGATGGAAATCTGTAAATAATAAAACATATTATTTTCTCAGCAGCAAGAAAGCCGCCGTGGGTGTCACGACAATAGGATCAAAGAAATATTATTTTGCACCTGATACAAATGTACTTCAAGGGTGGACTTAAAAAAACGACAAACGGATATATGTATTTTTCAACAAAGACAGGTGTGGCTGTTGTGAACAGACTGGTTGACAGCATGTATTTTAACGGCGATGGATATGCCGTTAAAAGAAAGTTTGTTACATACAATGGAAATGATTACTATATAGGGTCTAATTACAAGGCAGTGACGGGAATAAAAAAAGATAGATAATTATTACTATAACTTTGATTCTAAAGGTGTCATGAAGAAGAATGTGTGGTATCAGTCAAAGTCCGGCAGATATTATTTTGGTTCCAACGGACGTACGGTGAAGGGATTGAACAGGATAAGCGGTTATACGTTCTATTTTGATGGCAATTTTAAGATAGTTAAAAATACCTGGAAGACCATAAACGGCAATAAATATTATTTTGGACCGAGTAGTAAGGCATATACAGGACTCAGAAAGATAGGTAATTATTACTATTACTTTGGTGCCAAAGGAGTAATGGCAAAAAACAAATTTTTAAAGATATCAGGCAAGAAATATTACTTTGGAGGCAATGGAAGAGCCTATATCGGTGTGAGACGTGTAAATGGAGAGGTGTACAACTTTTCTTCAAAGGGATATCTGACAACTGGTATCAAGAAAGTATATGGTAGACTGTATCTTTTTGATGAGAACGGAAAAGTCGTGAGAAGAAGTGGATGGTATACTTCAAAGAAGGGCAATAAGTATTACCTGAAATCAAATGGAAGCCTTGTAACTGGATATAAGAAAATTGGCGATGATTTCTACTTTTTCAGTGAGACTAACGGCCGTATGTACAAAAACAGATGGGCATATGCAAAGGGATATAAGTTCTACTTTGGAAAAAATGGAAAGAGACTTACAAATGTTGAATCCATTTTAGACCCACAGGATTCATATGAGATCATGGTGAATAAGACTACAAATGTTGTAACGATATATGCAAAGGATGGCAATAAGGGATATACGATTCCAGTCAAAGCATTTGTGTGCTCAGGAGGAGACAGTACACCTCTAGGAACCTTCTATATACCAGCAAAATGGAGATGGCTGTCACTTGTTGGCAATTGTTATGGACAGTGGAATACACTGATAACCTACGAGGAAAGCATATTGTTCCATTCAGTATATTACGATGAGGTGGATGCAGATACGTTGTCAGTGGATGCATACAATAAGCTTGGAACTACATGTTCTCATGGATGTATAAGACTTAAAGCTGGCGATGCAAAGTGGATATATGACAATTGTTCATTGGGAACAAAAATTACTATATTTGAGAGCAATGCTGATGGTCCTTTCCCAAAACCATCATTTGTAAAGCTTAGTTCTAGCCATACATGGGATCCTACAGATCCAAATATGGCTTATAAATGTAAAGAACGTGGATGTCATAAAGGAATAGCGTGGTAAAATTATGGAATACAGAGCGAATATGAGTAAAAAAAAAATATATATCATAGCCATTTTCATTTTGGCTGCGGCTTCCTTTGTTTGTTCTGTCCGCCTGTGAAAAAAAAAAAGATAATGGAACAGAGACAACACAAAAAAAAATAATGAATGGAACCGTTGAGTCTGCTGCTGATTTCACACATATAGGCGTGTATATAGATGTGAATAAAAATGATTCTGGAGTTACTGATGTCAAGTATACTATATCTGGAGAAATTGCCATAGTGAGCTTCAGATATAAGGAGTCCGGGTAGAACTGAGGGGATCTTGCAAATACAGTCAGTATGAACTTGCTGGAGTGAAAGATACCAGCAATGGAGATCTGATAGCCACTGATATAAACGGGTATAGAGCTTCACTTTACACACTTGATCCTGGAAGAATAATTTTTGGAGTGATGGCAAGATCAACTATTCTCTGTACATATATGTCACTGCTACGGATGATGATGTTAATGATATTGTGAAACAAATATCGTTTGAGAGCCGCTATGAAGAACGCGATGATGTCAAAAATCAGACAGTTGATGAAGGAAAGCAATTTGCAGAGAAGATCATCAAGGTATTTTTGTGATAAAGATATAGAGGCTCTGGAAGATATGATGTATTATCCACAGGAGCTTGGCAATGGCAATTCTGTTGCAAATGTAAATGAATTGAGAAATCTCAGCAAGGATGATATGTTTACAGATATACTTATAAAGGCTCTGAGCGACAAGAATGCACTTGACGAGATGAGAATATCTGATGATTGCACGGAGTACACCATCGGAACAAATTACAAGAATGTTCATTTCAAACTGATGGATGATGGACAGTTTCTTATTACAAAGATAAACAACTAAAATAAATTATTAATTCCCCAGACATAACCTAGTCGGATTGGTGTGTCTGGGGAATTTTGTATATTGGGATTAGATTTTATCAGATAAGCGAAAAACCAGCCGTATATTGTTTGTTTGTGAGACAAAATAGAAGACGAATTGGATTGAGAGCGTGTATTAAAGTCCTTAAAATTGAAAACAGGACAAGCTGGATGCGTAAGACGGAACCTGGTTTGGTACTGTAAAGGAGGAAAATACATAATGGCGGAAAAAAGTTACAGCATAAGTGAAGCGGCGGCGATGGTTGAGGTTGAGACTCATGTACTCAGGTACTGGGAGGAAGAACTTGAGATAGACATAAGAAGAAATGAGATGGGTCACAGATGTTATGAGGACCGGGATGTCAAGATATTGCAAAGAGTAAAGATACTCAAGGATAAGGGAATACAGCTCAAGGCTATAAAGGATATGGTTCACAAAATGTATGATATGCTGGATGAGAGCAAGGATGAAAAAAATCAGTGAAGCCTGTGGACAATGGTGCAAATGATGAAGCTGACGAAAATCCAGATGAATTAGACAGGATATTGAATGAAGACAAGCTGTTAGATATAAAAAATATAGACACAATAAGAGTCAATTGTGGGGATAGCAAATATGGTTCGGGGATGAAGGCACTGATTCCAGAATAGTTGATTTCAAGATGGCCCAGTTTCAGAATATTATGGATAAGATAGTGAGCAATTCCATAAAAACAATATAAAGATGATAACTCAGTCAGTATCTGGGACTGTCACGGAGGATGTAATAAAACAGATAGATGTACTTATACAGGAAAAGGAGGAGCAGGAGGAGGCAAGATACAGAAGGCTTGACACAACAATCAGGGAACTGCAGCAGACCAGACAAGAGATAGCAGCATCTGAGGCTGGCAGAAAAAAGAAGAGGACTGTTCAGAAAGAAAAAAATAAATAGTGAAAAGATCATTAAACATATTATTAAACATATTATTAAACATATAAGGGTAGTTGTTTATAAAAACTTCATACACTGTCAGGGTGATTTCATGTTATAGTAACCGTGGGGAGTTGATATAAGATGAACATCACAAAAAAAGTAAAGATAATGATCATAGTAGTGTGGCTTACCGCATTGGTATCTATGGTAATAGGAACATGTATTATAGGAAAATATTTTATAACGGGAACGTATGGCAGTAATCATTCCCTGCAGCTTTTATATAGCCAGAATGATCCGGTGAATGATGTATACAAGGCAATATCGGCAGAGAGAGAGAGTATTATAAATAAGGTAAAGAGCAATCCAGGTTATTACCTTGACAAGAAGAATGCCGCTGATCTCAATGAAAGGACATCTGCAAACAACACATATGTGATCATGAAGGTGGATGACGAGTACATATTTGTGGGGGTTGATACATTTTCTGATGCGCTGAAAAATCAGTTAAAGTTTAACGACAGCAGCACAAATATAAGTACTATAGACGAGGATACAGATGTCGGAGGGGAAAATCAGATCAAGGTTCAGGAGTATCTGATGACGCAGCCATCCATGTATCTCTGTAACCAGATATCCTATGTATATCAGGGGCAGAGTGTTGATTTGTATATGCTCACATATTATGGTAATTATATGGACAGATTCAGAGGAACGATGTTTGGCTACATAATTCTTATGGTCGTCATCATGTTTATACTCAGTGGACTAGTGGCATTACTTATATATCAGCAGTTTGTAAATCCTCTTGTAAAACTCAAACAGGCTGCAGAGAAAATGGGGTCCGGTAATCTTGATGAGAAAATAGAGATATGTAAAAACAGGGAAGATGAGGTCGGCGAGCTCTGTGAATCATTTGAGAATATGCGTCAGAGAATGAGTGACTTTGCAAAAGCTAAGATGCATTATGAGGAGGAGAACAGACAGCTCATAAGCAATATATCCCATGACCTTAGAACCCCTATAACCACTATAAAGGGTTATGTTGAAGGAATTATGGATGGTGTGGCAGATACACCTGAGAAGCGTGACAGATACCTAAAGATGATATACAGCAAAAGCAAATGAGATGGACAGTCTGATAAATGAGCTGTCGCTCTACACGAATATCAACAACAATGCGATACCGTATGAGTTCCACAGAGTATCGGTGAAGGATTATTTCAATGACTGTATGGAGGAAGTGCACGCAACACTTATGTCCAAGAATATGACTCTGACATACAGGAATTATTGTGATGATGATGTAATGGTAATAGTTGATCCGGATCAGCTAAAGCGTGTTATCAATAATATCGTAACAAATTCTATAAAATATATGGATAAGGAATATGGACAGGTTGATATCAGCATATATGACAATGATGCTGAGGTAAAGGTTGCCATCAATGACAAGCAGGGGAATTGATACGGATAGTCTCCCTCATATATTTGACAGAATGTACAGGGCAGACAGTGCGAGACAGTCCCGGGGAGGAAGCGGTCTGGGACTTGCTATTTGTAAGAAGATAGTGGAAGAACACGGCGGAAATATATATGCGACCAGCCAGATAGGAAAAGGAACGACTATAGTGTTTACGCTGAAGAAATATATCCCGAAGGATGTTGGCAATGGAGCACAAGCAGATGGCGATGAAGAGTCCGTAGAAAACAGCCAGAAAGACATACAGAAGAAGGATGACCAGCGTAGGGACAACCAGAAGAAAGATACACAGCGAAAAAGTACATTGCAGATTATAAATCCACTAAAGAAAAGGAGAGATACAGATGAGCAAAATATTGATAATTGAAGATGAGCTCAGTATTGCGGAACTTGAGAGAGATTACTTAGAGCTTAATGATTTTGAGGTTGAGATAGAAACGAATGGACTTAATGGACTGGAGAAGGCTTGAGTGAGGAGTACAGTCTTATACTGCTTGACCTTATGCTTCCTGATATGGATGGATTTGAGATATGCCGTCAGATCAGGGAGAAGAAGGATATTCCGATCATTATGGTGACAGCAAAGAAGAATGATATAGACAAGATCAGAGGTCTTGGTCTGGGTGTTGACGACTATGTGACGAAACCATTCAGTCCAAGCGAGCTGGTGGCAAGAGTGAAAGCTCATATATCAAGATATGAGAGATTGGTTGGATCAACAGCTCTCAAGAATGATGTCATGGAGATCAGAGGACTGAAGATAGACAAGACAGACAGAAGAGTATATGTAGACAACGAGGAGAAGGTATTTACAAATAAGGAATTTGACATACTGTGTTTCCTTGCCAGCAACCCAAATAAGGTATTCTCCAAGGATGAGCTGTTCAGCAAGATCTGGAATATGGACAGTATAGGCGATATAGCAACGGTTACTGTTCATATCAAGAAGATAAGGGAGAAGATCGAGTTCGATACCTCAAATCCACAGTATATAGAGACTGTATGGGGTGTTGGCTACAGATTCAGAATGTGATAAGAAAGCCCCAGACGGCGAATGAGGAGTAAACAAATGAAATTAAACATTTTACATGAGGACAGTGATATCATTGTGGCTGTGAAACCGTGTGGTGTGCCGACACAGCCGGACAAGACAAATTCCGAGAGCATGGTGAGCATGCTCAAACTTAGAATATATGAGAGAGAAAACAGAAAAAGAAGAGCCATATCTTGTTCCTATACACAGACTGGACAGACCTGTCGGAGGAGTTATGGTATTCGCAAAGACGCCTGAGGCGGCAGCAGCTCTCAAAGCAGAGTGAGGATGGCACTATGCTCAAGTACTATCAGGCGATACTCACAGGAGAGCTTCCAAATGACCAGGGTGTGCTGAAGGATTACCTGCTCCATGACACAAAGGACAACGTGACGAAGACCGTGGACAAGGATACACCAGGGGCAAAGTATTCAGAGCTAGAATATGAGGTGCTGGATGTTATGGACACGGATGAAGGGTACTCTCATATGTTCTTGTGGAGCTTATAACAGGAAGACACCACCAGATCAGGGCGCAGTTTGCAAAAAGAAAATGCGGCATATGGGGTGACACGAAGTACAATCCAAAGTTCCAGAAGACGAAGAAAAATATAAAGAAATTGGACTTCATGCATCAAGATTGGAATTCGACCATCCGACCACAGGTGAGCACATGGTGTTCAAGCATGAGCCGGAGGGCGGCGCATTTGCGATACTGGATCTGGATGAGTTCTAAGAAAAAAAAAATTCACAGGGCGGATGTCGACATGTTACATGTTGACATCCGCCTTGAAATTATGTAGATTAAAGAGTGTATGCAATTAAGTAGTTCAGACAAAAATGAATGATAGTGACAATTCTAAATTAATTGAGTTGCGGCTAAAGAGATTGCAGCAGCAGATATAGAATGTTTTAGAATAAGGAGATAAATAAGATGGCAAACGATAAGAAGATGGTTGAAGCTATTACTTCCATGGATGAAGATTTTGCACAGTGGTATACAGACGTTGTCCTCAAGGCAGGACTTATCGCGTATACTAACGTGAAGGGATGTATGGCTATCAAGCCCGCAGGATATGCAATCTGGGAGCTTATACAGAAGCAGCTTGATGAGAGATTCAAGGCTACAGGTGTGGAGAATGTGTACATGCCAATGCTTATTCCAGAGAGCCTTCTTGAGAAAGAGAAGGATCACGTTGAGGGATTTGCACCGGAGGTAGCATGGGTTACATATGGTGGACTCAATCCTCTTACAGAGCGTATGTGTGTAAGACCTACATCAGAGACTCTGTTCTGCGATTTCTACAAGAATGATATCCAGTCATATCGTGATCTGCCAAGGGTATATAATCAGTGGTGTTCAGTAATGCGTTGGGAGAAGGAGACAAGACCTTTCCTTCGTTCAAGAGAATTCCTGTGGCAGGGGGGACACACAGCTCATGCAACAGCAGAGGAGGCTGAGGCAAGAACAATACAGATGCTGAATCTGTACGCTGATTTCTGTGAGGATGTACTTGCTATGCCGGTTATCCGTGGACAGAAGACAGAGAGAAGGAAAAGTTTTGCCGGAGCAGAGGCAACATACACAATAGAGGCACTTATGCACGACGGCAAGGCACTTCAGTCAGGAACAAGCCATAACTTTGGAGATGGATTTGCCAAGGCGTTTGGTATACAGTTTACAGACAAGGACAACAAGCTCAAGTATGTTCATCAGACATCATGGGGTATGACAACAAGACTTATCGGAGCTATCATCATGGTTCATGGCGACAATTCAGGTCTTGTACTTCCTCCAAAGGTTGCTCCAACTCAGGTTATGATCATTCCTATCATGCAGAAGAAGGCAGGGGTGCTTGAGAAGGCAGCAGAGCTCCGCGAGAAGCTTGGAGCGTTCAGAGTGATGGTCGATGACAGCGATAAGAGCCCAGGCTGGAAGTTTTCAGAGCAGGAGATGAGAGGTATTCCTATCAGAGTTGAGATCGGACCAAAGGATATCGAGGCAAATCAGGCAGTTCTGGTACGCCGTGATACAAGAGAGAAGATTACAGTATCACTTGATGAGATAGATGCAAAGGTTGGAGAGCTTCTTGAGACTATTCAGAAGGATATGTTTGAGAGAGCAAAGGCTCACAGAGATTCACATACACATGCAGCTCTTAACTGGGATGAGTTCAAGAATATCATCGACAACGAGCAGGGCTTTGTGAAGGCTATGTGGTGCGGCGAGACAGCCTGTGAGGAAGCAATCAAGGACGAGACAGGAGCATCCACAAGATGTATGCCATTTGCACAGGAGCATCTCTCAGATGTATGTGTACACTGCGGAAAGCCAGCAAAGAAGATGGTATACTTCGGACGTGCATATTAAAATATAAATAATGATCATGCATAATAACTTCTTCAGCATCTTGCTGGAGAAGTTATTATTTTAGGGATATTCAACCAATTGGAAAAAATCATGAGACGAAGATGCGGAGAGAAGATATATGAGAATAGACATTCCAGAGGAGCAAATAGGGTAATAGAGGGTCTTGAGGCAGCAGGCTATGAGGCTTATATAGTCGGCGGCTGCGTGAGAGATAGCATACTTGGAAGGTTGCCGGGGGACTGGGATATCACCACATCTGCCAGACCAGAGCAGGTGAAGGAGATATTCAGGCGTACCATAGATACGGGAATAGAGCATGGAACCGTAACGGTAATGATGGGCAAGGAAGGCTATGAGGTCACGACATACAGGATAGATGGAGAGTACAGTGACCACAGGAGACCTGACCAGGTTGAGTTCACGGCAAGTCTTGAGGAGGATCTCAAGAGAAGAGACTTCACGATAAATGCCATGGCGTACAGTCACAGCAAGGGAATCATAGACATGTTCGGCGGAGTACAGGATCTGAATGACAAGGTTATAAGAGCCGTCGGTGTGGCAAGGGACAGATTTGACGAGGATGCACTCAGAATACTCAGGGCGATAAGATTTGCCGGACAGCTTGGATTTGACATAGAGAGAGAGATACGAGAAAAGCCATGATAATTCAAGCACAGTATCTGAAAAATATAAGTGCGGAGAGGATCAGGGTGGAACTCACAAAGCTCCTAGTATCAGACCATCCGGACAAGCTTCTTGAGGCGTATGTCACAGGCATAACTTCATATATCCTTCCGGAGTTTGACAAGATGATGGAGCAGCCGCAGAACAATCCGTATCATAGATACAACGTGGGAGTACATTCCATAGAGGCGGTCAAGAATATCAGACCGGATGTGACCATGAGGTGGGCAGCACTTCTCCACGATGTCGGTAAGCCGGCAACACACACGGTTGATGAGAATGGCATAGATCATTTCTTTGATCATCCCGAAGGGTGTGCCTATAGCGGAAAAGCATTCTGCGAAGACTCAAGTTTGACAACAACACTATCAAAGATGTGTGTACTCTGGTCAGATGGCATGATTATGGAATGGGAAGTGTTCCGAAAAAAAGGGCAGTATAAGAAAGCTTTTGGGAGAAGTCGGAAAAGATTTCTTCCCATATATAATCGAGATAAAAAAAGCCGACATGGCAGCCCAGAGTGATTACAATCTGGAGGAGAGACAAAGCCAGCTTGCAGCACTTGAGAAGAAATATGAAGAGATCATGGCATCAGATGACTGTGTCAGGATCAAAGATCTCAAGATAAATGGAGGAGATCTGATAAAGATGGGAATAAAACCGGGTCCGCAGATGGGAGAGATCCTCAAACAGCTGCTTGATATAGTATTAGATGATCCGGAAAAGAATGACAGGGATTATCTCATTGAACAAGTAAAAAATATGTAATTAGTAAAACTCCTTTTTGGATATTTAATATATCTGAGAAGGAGTTTTTATTAATAAAATTTTAATAGTATATTATATAGTATATATAAATGTAATCATATGTTATATTAAAAATATGCAGAAATCTGCAGAAGATGGGTGGGGTAATACAAGTATACTTTCTGAAGTGGGGGAGAAAGGGAACAAATGAAAAAGGGAAAAATCTTAAAAAACATATTTATAATCTATATTACAATTCTGATACTCATAATTTCGTCATATCCAATTCAGGTAAAGGCAGATACAGCGAGCCCTGTGTCATATGCGGTAATTAAGCTAAATGGGATTGAAGACAAGGAATGTTATTATACACTGCTTGCAGAGACGAAGGTGGATGAATCTGATGTAAAATTCAGACAGACACAGGAGGAAACAAAAAAAAAAATATGGAGAGGAGCTTTGGAATGAAATTTCAAGTTATAAAGATGTAGATGGCTATTATTTTATGAATGATTTTCGCAGGGTAAACGGAGATGTAGTTAGGTGGGAATGGCCGTATAAAAAGTTCAAGGTTCTTATATACTTTCCTAGCAGCAGAACATATGTGGTCAGCAGTGTATGTGATGATTATGCTTAGACAGCTATTATGAGATAGACATGAACAATATAGGTCTTGGGTCTGACAGTACTGTAAATGTGAACGCACATAGAAATTATAATTATTTTAGAGAGGGCGTTCAGATTTTCATCAGGATAATAGCGACACTTTTAATAGAAATGATGATAGCATTTTTATTTGGATTCAGGGAAAAGAGGCAGATATTTATAATACTTGCTGCAAATATAGTTACTCAGATGGCACTTAACATATATTTAAACATATTTACATACAGGGAGGGTGTATGGCTGTATACTTTAATACCGTTGTTTTTAGGTGAGATTGTGGTGTTTATATTGGAATCTGTGTTATATAGTATGTTCCTCAATAGAGTGGCAGAAGCAAAAGAAGAGAACAGGGGTTGCTGTAACCAAAAAGCAATATCATATGCATTTCTGGCAAATGTTGTTTCTTTTCTGTTTTCAGGAATATATGTGATAGCAGGCGGCGGTGAATCATGGTTTTAATTCGTCGTAAAAACACCCGTTAAAAAGAACAACTTAAGAATGAATCTTAATATCCCCTCATACAATTATTAAGCAGGCTTATTATGCTAAACAGTATAAGTTGTAGGAGGGGGGTTTTCATTTGGCTGAAAAAATGGGTGAAGTGTATGAGGCATATGACATGGAGGTGCAGGGGATAGGCAGAGGCAGAGGTGCTATCATTCTGATGACGGACAAGGGCATACGGCAGGTGTCGGCTCTAAATGGAACGGACGAGAGGCTTTTGCAGGAGAAACAGTTCAAGGATAGTATATATGAAAAGGGATTCTGCTATATAGACAGGGTGGTTCCGAACAGCGATGAGGAGCTTGTGACATGTGACAGGTATGGCAATCCATTTGTATGTCGGGAATATTTTCAGGGAGGGAATGCAGTGCGTCCAATATCAGGGATTTGGGGAAGGCAGTCATCAATCTGGCACAGTTTCATAAAGCCGGCAGGGAACTCTATGAGGATGAGGGAAGCCGTGAATATGATAAAATGCCGGGCAATCTCGACAGAAAATTGAGAGAGCTGCGTAGAATCCGCAATTTTGTCAGCAGAAGAAATAAAAAAGAATGATTTTGAGATCCAGTATATAAGGGCGTTTGATTATTTTTTATGGGCAGGCAGACAGATGTCTCAAACTGTTTGAGGAGAACTTCAAATGCAACAAAAAGTGGATAGGATATTGCCACGGATCTTATAACTATCACAGTGTGATGTTTTTGTGACGGATACATAGCAACAACCAATTTTGACAGATTCCATGTGGGATATCAGCTTGTTGATCTTTACCAATTTATGAGAAAGGCGATGGAGAAGAACAGGTACGACATAGAGATGGCGCGGGATATATTGAGTGCGTACAGCCAGATAAGGCATCTGGATAAGGAAGACTATGAATTTATATATCTTATGTACAGTTTTCCTGAGAAGTTCTGGAAGATAAGCAACCGCTATATGAACAGCAGAAAGAGTTATATATCCCCGGTTTTGATGGAAAAACTCCAAAAAAGTTATCGAAGATGACCAAGAAAAAGCTCAAAATTTTGAGTGAAATTAACGATACCTATGGACTTCACAAGCTGACAAATTAAGAGTATAATGTTGGGGCGTGGATAATAATTGAGTTAGACACGTGATACTGAATTGTGATGTATTTTACAGATGGTTTTTTCGTGTGTGTTTTCCATTTGTAGGATGCTCTATGGGTAACATAAAGCAATAGATTTCACAGGAGGCAAAATGATGAGTGATTATAATTACAAGGACGTGTATGAGCAGTGGGTGAACAATCCTTTATTTGGTCAGGAAACAAAGGATGAGCTCTTAGCGATCAAGGACGACGAGAAAGAGATAGAAGAAAGATTCTATTGTGATCTTGTATTTGGAACAGCCGGACTTCGAGGCATCATCGGAGCTGGTACTAACAGAATGAACATATATGTAGTGCGCAAGGCTACACAGGGACTTGCAAACTACATCATCAAGGCGGGCAAGCAGGACAAAGGTGTGGCAATAGCTTATGATTCAAGAAGAATGTCACCTGAGTTCTCTATGGAGGCAGCGCTCTGCCTGGCAGCAAATGGCATAAAGGCTTACAGATTTGAGTCACTCAGACCAACACCTGAGCTTTCATTTGCAGTTAGATATCTGGACTGTGTAGCTGGTATCAATGTAACAGCATCACACAACCCACCAGAGTATAACGGATATAAGGTATACTGGGAGGATGGCGCACAGATCACACCACCTCATGACCAGGGAATCATGGCCGAGGTAAAGGCCATCACAGATTTCGCAGATACAAAGACTATGGACATGGTAGAGGCAAAGAAGAAGGGGCTCCTTGTAACTATCGGTTCAGAGGTTGATGACGCATACATGGGCGAGCTCAAGAAGCTCATCCTTAATCAGGATGCAATTGACAAGTATGGCAAGGATCTCAAGATCGTGTACACACCACTTCACGGAACAGGTAATATTCCTGTAAGAAGAATCCTCAAGGAGATCGGTTTCGAGAATGTGTATGTGGTACCAGAGCAGGAGCTTCCGGATGGAGAGTTCCCAACTGTTGAGTATCCAAACCCAGAGGCAAAGGAAGCATTTACACTTGCACTCAAGCTGGCAAAGGAGGTCGATGCAGATCTCGTTCTTGCAACAGACCCAGATGCCGACAGACTCGGATGCTACGCAAAGGATTCCAAGACAGGTGAGTACAAGGTGTTCACAGGAAATATGTCAGGAAGCTTACTCTGCGAGTATGAGGTAAGCCAGATGAAGGAGAAGAATGGCAGCCTTCCAGCAGACGGAGCAATCATCAAGACTATCGTTACTACCAACATGGTAGATGCTATAGCAAAGTATTATGGAACAGATCTCATCGAGTGTTTCACAGGTTTCAAGAACATCGGACGTGAGATTCTCAGATTTGAGCAGACAGGCAAGGGAACATACCTCTTCGGATTTGAGGAGAGCTACGGATGCCTGATCGGAACACATGCAAGAGACAAGGACGCAGTTGTTGCAACTATGGCTCTCTGCGAGGCAGCAGCTTACTACAGAGGTCAGGGCAAGACTCTTTGGGATGCGATGATGGATATGTACGAGAAGTACGGATATTATGTTGACGACATCAAGACCGTGACACTCAAAGGGTGTTGAGGGATCAAAGAAGATCGGACACATCATGAATATCCTTCGTGCAAATGTACCTGAGCAGGTTGCAGGCTACAAGACAAAGGTTGTTCGCGACTATCGTCTTGAGTATATAAGAAACATCGAGACAGGTGAGGTCAAGCCTACCGGTTTCCCGAATGCAAACGTACTCTACTACGAGCTTGAGAACGATGCATGGCTTGCAGTAAGACCTTCAGGAACTGAGCCAAAGATCAAATTCTACTACGGAATCAAGGGTTCATCATACGATGAGGCACAGAAGGAGTCAGCAGCATTTGGTGACAAGGTCATGGATCTCATTTATGACATACTTGAGAAGTAAGCAGAAGTAATCACAGATACAGGCAATATGTAACATATTTAGATAAGTTCACAATGCAGAACAGACATGCAGATCCACATAAAAGAATCTGCATGTCTTTTTTAATCTGAGAGACTCATAGACTAATAAATGTTACAGATAATTAATTGTACACTTTGAGAAAATGTTAGTAACATGGTCTTTAAAGAAAATGAGAAAATGAGCAATAATGTCTTTATTGACGAGATGAAGAGGAGAAAAATTTATATGAAAACAAAAAACAGGGGTAGTGAACAAATTGAAATCCAACAGGGCATTCTGGATAATCTGTGTGTTGTTTCTGGCAATCCAGTATTTTTTGTGTATTCATTACGGGATGAAGAGGGATTACCTGTTCTGTGATGAGGTATACAGTTACGGACTTGCAAACAGCAATGAGTACACATTTCTTCATCCGGGAGAGAATGATGAACCGCTTGACAATTGGGTGAGTGGAAGTTATTTCTCAGATTATATGAATTATTGCGATGAGGCATTTAATTATAAAGCGGCTTACGTGAACCAGGAGGGATGTTCATCCACCTCTTTACTATATGCTGCTCCATACAGTGTGCAGATTTTTCAAGGAAGCTGGATACTGGCAATTCCGGGAATAGTACTAAATCTTATAATTCTTGCATTTGTGGATATAGTTCTCATGTACGTGGCGGCAAATCTTCTAGAAAGCAGGTGGCGCGGACTTGCGGCAACTGTTTTGTGGGGAATATCTTCAGTCGGCATCAGCAATTGCATGCTCATAAGAATGTATCTTCTACAGACATTTGAGGTCCTACTGTTTGTGGCGGCACACATATATATATTGAAGCACAAGAAAAAGATGACGGTGCCTTACTTTATAATGCTGGCATTTACAGTGTTCCTGGGCGGACTTACCCACTATTATTTTTACTTTTTCGTGGCTGGACTTGGACTTTGCGTATGTATCTATCTCCTGTCAGTAAAGAGAGTTAAGGAAATGTTTGCATATGGATTCAGTCTTGTGGCAGGGCTTGTGTGTGCCATAGCGGTATTTCCGGCAACAATCGCACATATATTTGGATACAGGGGTGACTATGCAACAAAGAATCTTACAGGATTTTCAACCAGAAAATTCATATCATACATAGGTTATGTAAATAAGGCATATTTTGCCGGACTGCTTCCTGTTATTCTGCTTATCGTTATAGCGCTCATAATTGTGTACATAGTTTCAAAGTTTGTTATAATACATATAAGTCTGAAGAGGGAAGAACACTCGATAAGGTATTCTGTAGATGTAAACAGGATTGATGTGAATGGAAAATACACAGGAACATTGTCCGCAAATGCGTTGTTATTTGCAGCGGTGGTGATAGCAGATGCCATTCTAGCATTTGTGGGAATACAAGGATCTGAGCTTGTAAACGCAAGATACATATACTGGCACTCCCAGTATTTGCGATATTTATGGTATGGGGCATGGCAAAGCTCTCGCGGTGGTTGCACCTGTCAACTACAATGTGATAATCGGAGTAGTATGTCTTATACTTTGTGCCGGAAGTATAAAGGTAAATGGCGTGGATTGGCAGTATGTAACATATCCTGAGAGAAAAGAAGCGGTTGAGCAGATGGCGGGAAAGGATTGTATCATAGTTCTGTCATGGCGATGGAAAATGGAACAACATATATGCCGGCATAAATGCATTTTCTGTGATGGACAGGTGCAGGTATGTGTACGAGGATGATCTAGGCGAGCTTTCAGATTTGACAGCCGATTGTGGTGATGAGCTGTACATGGCAGTTATAAATGATCCACGGTTTGACAAAACGGAGATACAAAAGGACATCAAGAAGATAAGAAAGACCACAAAGTATAAAAAATGTAGAGAAAACGTATGATTATGCGGGAATAAAGATATTCCGCATGACGACAAAATAGATGTTTACAGGAGATGTAATGATGAAAAAGGTGAGTTTGATTGTTCCCTGTTCAACGAAGAGGAGGCACTGCCGATATTTGCTGCGGAACTTGATAAGGTGGTACAGGGACTCGGATTGTATGAGTTTGAGGTCCTCATGGTAAATGATGGTTCTTCAGATGGTACTTTGAAGGTCATGAAGGATGTGTCATCAGAATATGAGTATTTCAAATACATATCGTTTTCCAGAAACTTTGGAAAAGAATCAGCAATGTATGCAGGATTTTGCAATGCATCAGGTGATTATGTGGCGGTTATGGATGCGGACATGCAGGATCCGCCATCACTTCTTCCGGAAATGCTTGAGATTCTGGAACAGGGCGAATATGACAGTGTAGCCACCAGAAGGGTGACGAGAAAGGGTGAGCCAAAGATCAGATCATGGTTTGCCAGAAGATTTTACAAGCTTATAAACAGGATATCGGATGCTGATGTGGTGGATGGAGCCAGGGACTTCAGACTCATGAAGTCGGAGATGAAGGATGCTATAGTGTCGATGTGCGAGTACAACAGATTTTCAAAGGGAATCTTTGGGTGGATCGGATATAAGACAAAGTGGCTTGAGTATGAGAATGTTGAGAGGGTTGCCGGAGAGACAAAGTGGAGCTTCTGGAAGTTGTTCAGGTATGCCATAGACGGTATAATCAATTTCTCCGAGGCACCTATGATGATCGCGTCAGGTTTTGGAACATTTTGCACAGTTCTTTCATTTGCCATGCTGCTTTTCTTCTTTATAAGAAAGCTTGTATGGGGAGATCCTGTTGCGGGATGGCCTTCTCTCGTCTGCATTATTTTATTCGTATCGGGATTGCAGTTCCTGTGCATAGGAATGATGGGCAAATATATTGCAAAAACGTATGTTGAGGTCAAGAACAGACCTCATTATATAATATCTGACACGAATAAAGACGGAGTGGACAAAATAAATTGATAAATATTTAGGCTGGATTTACATACGTTTTACCGGGGTATGGTAGAATTATCAGTACTTTATATTTAACAGGAAACATGGTAACTTAATGTTTATAGGGGAAAAAAAAGTGAACGGGGGGAAAGTAAGATGGGCAGTTTTACATTAAAATGTCCAACGTGTGGAGGCTCGACTGTTCTCAACCCGGAGACGGGACAGCTGGAATGCAAGCAATGTGGCAATCAGTTTGGGGCGGCTTCATGGGGGACAAAAAACTCTGCTATGATCGAAAATGAAGATGGCGAGCTGGTAGACAAGCGGAGCTACAAATCCATGAGAAAGATTGCCAGGATAAAGAGATATATCACGGACAGTCCGGATGACATATACACCATGGATGAGATAAACCTTGAAATGATGAAGATTCTCCAAAGTATATGGAGATGAATCTGTATGAATGTACGTCATGTGGAGCGAAACTCATGGTGAAAGCCACGGAGACGTCAAGCTTCTGTGCCTACTGTGGACAGCCGATGATATTGGTGGACAGACTGGATAAGGAGCTGGAGCCGGATCTTATAATTCCATTTTCAATATCACAGAAGAGAGCGGAACAACTGATTCGTGACAGGTTTTGTAAAGGATGGTTCGTTCCGGACGAGATAAAGCATTTCCAGATAGACAAGATACGAGGAATATATGTACCTCACTGGCTCGTATCATATCATGTAAAAAAGAAAATCAAATACATATTCACTGAAAATAAAGGGAAGTGCGCACTGGCGGCGATAGCAAATGGTTAGATTCGGTAACCCAGAATTCCCGGAAAAACGATACAGAGAGAATAATACATAATTGTATGAAGGATGCGGAATGTATAGTGTCAAGGGTACCAGGTGATGCATCACGCAGATTGAATGACAACATATCATCAAGGCTTGAGCCGTATGATATTGACAGAGTACTGGCATTTTCGCCGGAATATCTTTCGGGGTTTTATACGGACAGATATGATGTCCCTGCAAAAAGTGATCGCGGCAGTGGCAAAGGAGAAGAGTGATAAAGCCCTTCGTGATGAGATGCTTGGAGATTCTGGAGATAAACGGTTTAAAGATTATCATGTCACTGATGAAAAGACAGAGATAGAATTGTCAGACATAGAATATGCGTTGTTTCCGGTATGGTTCATGACATTTCAGTATCAGGGGATAATTTATACAGTTGCAGTAAATGGTCAGACTGGAAAAGTTGTGGGCAATGTCCCATCAAACAGATTTAAGGTTGGAGCGTCCATAGGTATACTCATGACAATAATGGTTATATTTTTGTACATGGCTTTCAGTACTTATGGGGAATTTCATAATGGATATCTGGATGTTTGGTTCTGAAATTCTGATGTATGTTGTTGGCGCGTATTTGTTTCTGGTGGTCAACTGTATCTTATATTTCTGGAGAGCTATCAATAAGCTTCACAGGTCGAGATTGATATTCACAGATTCAGAAGTTCAGGAACTATTGAATATGTGAAGGAAAGGCAGGATAAAACATGGGTTCGTTAACATTTGTGTTTGTTGCTGTGGGTGTTGCATGTGGAATATTTCTTACGATAGGAATTGTTCTGTCTGCTCTTGTGAGGTCAAATAATATTGGACAGGACGAGATGAAGGAATCTTCATATATAGATTATACAACATTATCATATCATGCCATATATGACAGCCAGAATGCAATAAATCATTTTGATGGAAATTACAAGAATTAGATATGATGACAAAACTAAAGAGATTTGTTATCATACTAGTTGATATATGAAAGATCACAGGGAAAAGGAATTGGAGGTAAATCAACAAATGAACGAAAATCAGGATCAGCAGTTTGGTCAGCCACAGGGAGAAAGCCCATCGTCAGATCAGGCTCAGGCAAATCAGCAGACAGGTGCATACAGCCAGGCACAGACAGGTGCATATGGCCAGCCACAGATGAATCAGCAGATGTATGGTCAGCAGGGTTACGGTCAGGGACAGATGAACCAGCAGATGTATGGTCAGCAAGGCTATGGGCAGGGACAGATGAACCAGCAGATGTACGGTCAGCAGGGCTATGGTCAGCCACAAATGAACCAGCAGATGTACGGTCAGCAGGGCTATGGCCAGCCACAGATGAATCAGCAGATGTATGGTCAGCAGGGTTATGGCCAGCCACAGATGAATCAGCAGTATGGCCAGCAGCAGGCTAAGAAATCGTCAGCAGCAAATGACATGATAAACGGCATTCTTAAAAATGTACTTGGACTTTTCAAGACACCTGCTGATACGGCGGGCGAGATGGTCGAGAGTGAGAATATGGTTTCAGGCGGAATACTCATAGGTGTAAATGCAGTTGTTACTTTTGTATTTTCACTTATAGGACTTCTCATCATGGGTATGGATTTTGGACCAGCCCTCGGCAGGGGATTCTATATGCTGGTATTTATGATAATTGCAAACATCATCATAACAGCAGGACTTTTCATATCGGGCGGAATCATATTCAAGGGCGGAATGACATTTGGCAAGGCGATAAATGTGTCAGGAACGATTGCTGTATATGAGACGATTGCTGTTGTAGTCGGAATCGTATTTGAGATCATCTCAGGAATCCTTCACAAGGTCGGTTTCTCAGCGGAATCATAGGCGGATTTGCATATATTCTCTTTGCAGCGATAAGTATCGGTGGAATTCTTGTTGCAGCCCATGCTGCATATGAGAGTCTGGATCTTGATGACAACAACAGATTATATGCAATCATAGCAGCTGTTGTTATATCGATCTTCCTTATCACTGTATTTGACAACATCGCACAAAAGATATTTGACAGTGGTGCATGTGCAGAGCAGGTAATGTATTACTTCAAGCATGCTGCAGAAGTATTTGGATACCTTGACTGGTTATCATAAATACATAGAATAAGAAGTCCCTACTGACACTTGTTCAGCAGGGCGGACAGATTATAAAAGTGCGGGATACTAATAAAAATCCCGCACTTTTATATTGTGCATTTTTATGTATATGGTAAAAAGTTTTGTCATTAATTAAACATTGTGCTACAATAAAAAGTATTTAGTCAGGGTGGCAAAGAAGTAGTAAAGAAAGGACGGGTTATGGTAAGAAAAGTTGGTTTAACAGACAGTGTTGGTTTTGCTTGCCTGGAAGATCTCCAATTGTCTAACTCCTATATGT
>VOFD01001732.1_pt1 | contig 20528 bp, 19 predicted proteins | sample 5384101 | NCBI WGS metagenome assembly VOFD01 (sample SAMN12384723, study PRJNA508395) | human gut metagenome | isolation source: healthy gut C | host: Homo sapiens
AATTGTACAGCCGCGGCGAGACGACCGGCCTGTTCCAGTTCGAGTCGCCGGGTATGAAAAAGCACCTGCGCAACCTGAAGCCGAACCGGTTCGAAGATTTGATCGCGATGAACGCGCTGTACCGCCCGGGCCCGATGGAGTACATCCCGAACTTCATCGCCCGCAAGCACGGGCTGGAACCGGTGACCTACGAGATTGCCGACATGGAGGAGTACCTGAAGGACACGTACGGGATTACGGTCTATCAGGAACAGGTCATGCTGCTGTCGCAAAAGCTGGCCGGTTTTTCGGGCGGCGAGGCCGATACGCTGCGCAAGGCGATGGGGAAGAAAAAACGGGACGTGCTGGATAAGATGAAGCCCAAGTTCATCGAAGGGGCTAAAAGAACGGTCACGACCCGAAAATCTGCGAAAAGATATGGGGCGATTGGGAGGCGTTCGCATCGTATGCGTTCAACAAGTCGCACTCGACCTGCTACGCCTACGTTTCGTACCAGACGGCCTACCTGAAAGCGCATTATCCGGCCGAGTTCATGGCCGCGCTGCTGAGCCGCAACCTGTCGGACATCAAGAAGATCAGCTTCTTCATGGACGAGTGCAAGCGGATGGGCCTCTCGGTGCTGGGGCCCGATGTCAATCACAGCAAGACCCGCTTCTCGGTCGACGAGGACGGCAACGTGCGTTTCGGCATGGCGGCGATCAAAGGCGTGGGCGAGGCCGCCGTCCAGAATATCATCGAGGTGCGCAAAGAGGGCGGTAAGTTCACGTCGATCTATGATTTCGTCGAACGGGTGAACCTGCAGGCCGTCAATAAGAAAAACGCTCGAAAACCTCGTGCTCGGCGGAGCGTTCGACACGATCAGTTCGTTCCCGCGGAGCGCTTACCTGGCCAAGGACGACCACGATATGACGATGCTCGACGCGCTGATCCGTTACGGAAACCGCATCCAGAACGACAAAAACAACGTGCAGCAAAGCCTGTTCGGCGAAACGGCCGCCGAGTCTTCGGTGCAGAAGCCGGAGCCGCCGCAGCATACGCCGTGGTCGAAGCTGGAAATGTTGAACCGCGAACGCGAGGTAATCGGTATCTACCTGTCGTCGCATCCGCTGGACGATTTCTCGGTTATTATCCGTCACTATTGCAACTGCTCGCTCGGCGACCTGTCCGACCTGTCGTCGATGAACGGGCGCGACTTCATGGTCGCCGGCATGGTGACATCGGTGATGCACCTGACGACGAAGACCGGCAAGCCTTACGGACGGTTCACGATCGAGGATTACAACGGTTCGCACGAATTCGTGCTCTTTTCGAAGGAATACGAGAATTTCCGCCGCTATATGTTCGAAGGATATTACCTGTTCATCCGGGGAAGGTGGGTCCTCGCATCTACAATCCGAGTGAGCTCGAAGCGAAAATCACGTCGATGATGATGCTTTCCGAAGCGCAGGAAACGCTGATGAAAGAGGTTACCGTAATGGTACCGGTGAACGATCTGACCGAAGAGTTGATCGGGAAGCTTTCCTGTACGGTGAAGGACAACCGCGGTAAGGTGATGCTCCGCGTCAAGGTGTACGATCCGGCAGCCGATGTGGCAGTAAATTTGTATTCGAAGAGCGTGAAGGTCGATATGACCGGCGACATGGTGCGGTTTCTGGAAGACTATGCGTTGCAGTATACGCTGATGTAACTATTTGATCCGTAAGTGTGTATTCGTCTGCCAGTCGGAATGTTGAATAAGTTGTTGATTACTTTTTGCCGTCGCCGCGTGCTTTTTGTCGGATGTTATTATGACCTTTGTACGACCACAGTGAAACATAAACTTTAAAAATACCGAAATTATGGCACTTACTATCACATCCGAAAATCTGCAGGGATTGCTCGATTCGGGCAAGCCGCTGGTAATCGATTTCTGGGCCGAATGGTGCGGCCCCTGCCGGATGGTCGCTCCGATCATCGACGAACTGGCCGGCGAATACGAAGGCAGAGTGACGATCGGCAAATGCGACGTCGATTCGAACAATGCGATCGCCGTGCAGTATGCCGTCCGCAACATCCCGACGATTTTGTTCATCAAGAACGGGCAGATCGTCGACAAGCAGATCGGCGCGGCTCCGAAAACGTATTCGCGGAGAAAATCGCAAAACTTCTGTAAACTCGTATTCTGTTTTCATGGCGATAGGGGGCGACTCTCCCTATCGTTTGTTTTGTGCGATCTCCTATCCGCCGAACGTATTTTCTCCGTAGTATTTTTGAGCCGTACGTGCGACGATGTCCGCATCGTATTTCCATTCGTCGTTGCGGTACCATATCTTTTTGCGCAGCGAACGGAGATAGCGGGATTCCTTTTTCTTTCCGCTGTCGGTAAAGTACATCTTCAATGCCATGCCGACACGGTCTTTTTTGGTGATAACCACACCCGTACAATACACATAACCTTTCTTGTATGGGTCGTCTACCGGCAAAGTATAGATACACTGTACCGGCATTGAACCACCTACGGGCTTTGTTTCCGGAAACGGTCGTAACGTAGTCGTCGAAACGAAATTCTTTATCCGACGCCGAATCGAAGCCCCCGTTCTTTTTCTTCTTGTGACCGTAAACCGTCGTCTTCAATTCCCCCGATTTATACAGGTAGCGAGGCGCTCCGCTGATTGTTGTCGGGAGAAGATGATTGATATCGGATGATGGAACAGAGGGGAATATACGACGACAAAGCCTGGAGACCGTATTTACAATGTCTCCAGGCTTCTGTGTATTGCCGGCAGGTTCCGGCCGCTTTGTGAAATCGATTGCGCGCGGAATTACCAGCCCAGCACGTATGCGAAAAATCAGCGGAGCGACGATCGTGGCGTCCGACTCGACGATGAATTTCGGGGTGTCCGGAGCGAGTTTGCCCCAGGTGATCTTTTTTTCGTTCGGAACGGCGCCCGAATATGATCCGTACGAAGTCGTCGAGTCCGAAATCTGGCAGAAGTAGGCCCAGAACGGCACGTCTTCCCATTCGAGATCCTGGTACATCATCGGCACCACGCAGATCGGGAAGTCGCCCGAAATGCCGCCGGCGATCTGGAAGAATCCGACGCCTTTGCCGCCGCTGTTGGCGCGGTACCATTCGGTCAGGAAGATCATCGTTTCGATGCCGCCCTTGACGGTCGAGGCTTTCAGTTCGCCTTTGATGACGTACGACGTGAAGATGTTGCCCATCGTGCTGTCTTCCCAGCCCGGAACGATGATCGGGATGTTCTTTCTCGCAGGCGGCCAGCATCCAGCTGTTCTTCGGATCGATCTCGTAATACTGCTCCAGCTCGCCGCTGCGCAGCAGCTTGTACATGAATTCGTACGGCAGGTAGCGTTCGCCTTTGTCGTCGGCATCTTTCCATATCTTGAAGATATGTTGTTGCAGGCGGCGGAACGCTTCTTCTTCCGGGATACAGGTGTCCGTCACGCGGTTCATGTGGTTTTCGAGCAATTCCCATTCGTCCTGCGGCGTCAGGTCGCGGTAGTGCGGCACGCGTTTGTAGTGCGAGTGGGCGACGAGGTTCATGATGTCTTCTTCGAGGTTGGCGCCGGTGCAGGTGATGATCTGCACTTTGTCCTGGCGGATCATTTCGGCCAGCGAGATGCCGAGTTCGGCGGTACTCATCGCACCGCCGAGGGTGATCATCATTTTACCCCCTGCCTGCATGTGGGCTTCGTATCCTTTGGCGGCGTCGATCAGCGCAGCCGCGTTGAAGTGGCGGTAGTGGTGCGTAATGAATTGAGAAATAGTCCCTTTTCCATTTTTTTTGATTGAGTTTAATATGTAATCGTATTATTTAGGTCGTCTCGAACACGTGTTTCCGCTGTTGTTGCAGCGGACCTCCGCAAAGGTAGGAAATTCCGCCGTGAATTATTCCTTCAATTATATGGGAAACTCTTTATTTGCGGATTTCTTCGAGCCAGCGGCCGAGCGCGGCGCGCAGTTCGTCCTTGTAGCGGAACGATTCGCTCCAGCCCCAGCCGTGACCGCCGGTCGGGAAAATGTGAAGTTCGGCCGGGACATTGTGATTTTTCAACGCCGTGTAGTAACGTGTGCTGTTGCCAGGCAAGACGTTGTCGTCGTCGTCGCTGAGGACGATGAAGGCCTGCGGCGTTCGTTCCGTCACCTGTTTTTCGCAGGAGTAACGGGACGTTTCCGGGTGGAAGCGTCCGCCCGGTCAGGTTGCCGAAAGTCTCCTTGTCGATGATGTCCGAATCGTCCGAGATGGCCGCGTAGCACAGGATCGTGAAATCGGGACGGTTGTCCGGCCCGGTGAACAGCGTCGAGACGGCCGCGGCAAGGTGTCCTCCGGCTGAGAATCCGATGATGCCGACCCGGTGCGGATCGACGCGCCATTTCGGGGCCTGTTTGCGTACCAATTCCAGCATTTGCTGCGCGTCTTTCAGCGGGATTTTCGGGGTGGCCGTTCGGCATCCGGTAACGCAGTACAATGGCCGTTACGCCCTGCGTATTAAACCATCGGGCGACCTGTAAGCCTTCGTGATCGAAGCAGATGGCTCCGTATCCTCCGCCGGGACAGATGACGACGGCCTGGCCGGTCGCCTGCGTCGGATCGGCCGGCAGCACCAGGTAGTCGGCGTCGACCGCCCCGAAAATCACGTCGGGTAATACTTTGACGCTGTCCGCCGACAGGCCGTTGCTCTCCGGCGCGCCTTTCGGGTAGAGCGGCAACGCTTCGGGCGTTCGGTTCGGTTCGGGTGTCCGGCCCGGGCTTTCGGCGGCGGACAACAGCAGCGGAAGGACTGCCAGCCATACCATTTTTTTTCATCGTAACGGGCTTTCGGCGATTCTTATTTGCGGATCTCTTCGAGCCAGCGGCCGAGCGAAGCGCGCAGTTCGTCGTGGTATTCGAACGAATCGCGCCAGCCCCATCCGTGTCCGCCGCTCGGATAAACGTGCAGTTCGGCCGGCACGTTGTGCTTTTTGAGCGCGGAATAGTAACCGATGCTGTTGGCGGGCGGTACGCCGTTGTCGTCGTCGCTGAGCGCGATAAATGCTCGCGGCGTTTGGTCGGTAACCTGTTTTTCGTTCGAATAGCGCTCGGCCAGCTCCGCCGGGGCGTTCGTGCCCAACAGGTTGTCCTTCGACCCCTGATGCGTGATCGAATCCATCGAGATGACCGGGTAGATCAGGATTGAGAAATCGGGCCGGTCTTCCGGGCCGGTGAAGTGGGTGGCTGCGGTCGCGGCGAGGTGCCCTCCGGCCGAAAATCCCATGATGCCGACCCGGTTCGGGTCGACGTGCCAGTCGGCGGCCTTCTGCCGCACCAGTTTCAGGGCCGTCTGCGCGTCTTTCAATGGAATTTCGGGATGCCCGTTCGGCATCCGGTAACGCAGTACGACGGCGGTTATCCCGTGCTCGTTCATCCATTCGGCCACGTCGAGTCCTTCGTGACCGTAAGCCAGCGAGATATACCGCCTCCGGGACAGATGACGACGGCCTGTCCGGTCGCTTGCGCCGGATCGGCCGGAAAAACGAAATAATCGGCTTCCGCGCATTTGTCGAGGTTCGTGGCGGTCAGCCGGACGTCGGCTGCGGAAATCCGTTGCTTTCCACGGCCCCGTCGGGGTACAGCGGCAGCGCCTGCGGTGTTTGGGCGAATCCGCCCGGAGCGCACAGCAGCGCGCCGACGGCGGTCAATAGTTGTTTTTTCATAGTATCTAAAAATCCGATTTTAACAAAGGTAGCTAATTTGTACGGTTCGTCAAAGCGCTTGCGTGCGGTACGTTAAAATTCGACGGTGATGCCAAGCGTCGGCAGTACGGTGCCGCCGATGTCGTGCGCGACGGTCTTCATTTTGTAGTGTCCGGGGCGCTGCGGATCGGGGACGTATTGCCCCGAAGCGTCGGTCTCGGGCATCAGGATATCCTGCCCGGCCGCTTTGAAGTTGTAGAGATTCTGGATGTCGACGTAGAATCCGAGCCGCCATTTCGCGAAGTACCATACTTTGTCCGCCCGCACGTCGAGCTGATGGAAAGCCTGCAGTCGCCGCGAATTGTACAGCGCGTAATCGTAGTAGGGCCGCTGTCGGGCGTCCCAGGCTCCGGTTTGCGACGAGAGGCCGAAATCGTAGGGCGTGAAGGGCTGCCGCCTGTCAGATACCATTTGGCGCCGAGCGTCCAGTTGCGCCCGAACTTGTGGATCGCCGAGACGTTCAGGATGTGCCGCACATCCCAATCGGAGGAGACGTACTCGTCCGTCGGGCGCAGGTCTGCGCCGGGACGGTTGAACTGCGAGTGCAGGAACGTGTACGAAACGTTGACGACCGTGTTCGCGAGGTTCGTGTTGCGGTACGAGAGTTCGACCCCGTAGGCGCGTCCTTTGCCGACCGACCGCACCGGAACGTCCCCGATCGTATAGTCGGCGAAGTCGCCGGTCGATACCGGCAGCGAATCGATCAGCGATACCGGATAGTCCGAGTAGCGCTTGTAGAAGCCTTCGACCGAAATGCGCGAGTGCGCGTCGGGCGTAAAGGCGATTCCCGCGATGAAATGGTCGGAGGCGATGTATCGCAGTCCGTTCGCTTTGTTGATCAGTACGCCGGTGCTGTCCCTGTATCCCATCGACGTGTAGGGCGGTTCCTGGTAATATCGCGCGACCGAAGCGCTGAACGTCCACTGCGGCCGGAAGTTGTAAGAGAGGTTCAGCCGCGGCGAAAGTTGTCGCAGCGGGTTGTGCATTTCGGAAGAATAGGTCGTTCCGTCGGCCCGTAGCCCGAGCAGCACCGAAAAGCGTTTCCCGAAAAATTCCCGGCTCAGCGTGGCGAACAGTTCGTAGCGTCCGAACGAGAGCCGGCTGTCGAACCGTTCCGTGCGGAGCTGGCCGCCGGTGTAAGCCGGCCGCCGGGTCGTATTGTCGTAGTGCCCGCTGCCGCCTCCGACGCCGCCCGTAAAGCGGAAGCCGCCGACCGACCGCAATTCGATTTCGGCCCGCACCCGGTTGCCCGATTGCTCGGTATTGTAGTCGATCGTGCGCGGCAGCGACTTGTCGTTGCGTTCGTGCTTGTAGAGTTTGTTCGTAAAAGCGTTACGACTGACCACGACGCGCAGTTGCCCGGCCCGGAAACGGTGCACGTATCCCGCGCCGAACACGTAGCTTGACTGCCTGTTTTCGGGCAGGTAGCCGAGGATGTACTTTTGATCGTCGTCGGGGTCTTTCAGTCCGGTATTCAGCCGGTTGTAGTCGAACGATCCGGTCCGATCAGGTAAAATTCGTCCGACGCGCCGAGTTTCGAGGCCAGTTTGAACTGGTAGTCGTTATAGGTCGGCAGGAAGGGCAGGCCGAGTACGCTGAACAGCATTTGCAGGTAGCTGCGACGATAGGAGGCCAGCAGCGTGGTCTTGCCGTTTCTCGAAACCGGCGTATCGAAGTTGATCCCGAAATCCGACGCCCGAGGATCAGTTTGCCTTTGAACCGCGTCGGGTTGCCGTCGCGCATCCGCATGTCCATCACCGAACTGAGGCCGTTGCCGAACGCGGCCGGGAACGCCCCGGTGTAGAAGTTGACCGAACGCAGCAGGTCGGTGTTGACCAGCGAGGCGTTGCCGCCCGATCCGCCCTGCACGGCGAAGTGGTTCAGCACCGGGATTTCGATGCCGTCGAGGTAATATTTGTTTTCGTTGGCCCCGCCGCCGCGTACGAGCACGTCGTTGCGCTGGATGGCCGTGGCGATGACCCCGGGGGCTGATTGCACCACTTTCGAGATATCGCGGTTCGCGCCGGGCGTCATATCGATCTCTTCGGTTCCGATCCGCCGCATCGACACGGGGGATTCGGTCGTCGCCGCGAGCGGCGAAACCGCCACGACGACTTCCGACAGCGCTACTTGCATCGTGTCGAGGGCGATGTTTACCACGGCGGTGTCCGATGCCGTGACCAGGAACGATTCGGTGGTGACCGCGTGGAATCCTTCGGCGGCGACATACAATGTGTTGTATCCCACCGGGACGCGGCGGATCAGGAACAGCCCGTTGCCGTTCGACGTTCCCGCGAGAGTGTCGCCCGCGAGCCGCACGGTGATGCCTGCGATCGGCCGGTCGTCGCCGCTGCCGGTCACGCGGCCCTTGACGGTGCCCGTTTTTCGGCATCGGTTTTGTCTGGGCATAAGTTGTGGCGCATAGAACGATCGGAAACAGCCATAAAAAGGCCGTAAAGGCAAAAGCTTTTTCATTGCGGCGTGCGAAGTTTCCGGCAAAGATAACGTCTAATTCCGATAAAGCGATGCGATTGTGGTCGATACATCCGAAGTATCTGGATCCGGCCGGTCTGACGGCCTGCTGGCGCGAAGGGTTGCTGGCGCGGGAGGTGCTTTGCGGCCGGACGTCCGGTTACCGGAACCATCCGCAACTGGCGCGTTTCAAGGAGGCGGAAGACCCGGTGCGGGCGATCGACCGCTATCTCGAAGCCGTCTGGGAAGAATCCGTGTGCAGGGGGTACCGGTTCGATGACGACGAAGGTCGTGCCGGCATTGCCGTCGTCCGTCTGACGGTCTCCTGCGGACAGCTCGATTATGAATTCGAACATTTAAAAAGAAAGCTGGAACTCCGTTCCCCGAAAAACTATATGCGGCTGATTGCCGTGCGCAGCATCGAGCCGCATCCGTTGTTCCGGGTTACGACGGGGGGAGTGGCCGTTTGGGAGATCATCCGATGAAAATTGCGATTTCGGGAGCAACCGGGTTTATCGGTACGCATCTGACGGCCTATCTGACGGGATTGGGGCATCGGGCCGTTCCGCTGGGACGTCCGGCTTTCCGGTCGCAGGAGTCGCTCGCGGCGGCGCTTGCCGGCTGCGGGGCCGTGGTCAATTTGGCCGGCGCGCCGATCGACCGGCGGTGGAGCGACGCCTATAAAAAGCAACTGTACGACAGCCGGATCGGGACGACCCGTAAGCTGGTGGCCGCAATCAACGAAATGAATCCCGCGCCGAAGGTTTTCGTTTCGGCGTCCGCCGTCGGTTATTACCCCGATCAGGGTTGTTACGACGAATACACGGCGGTCAGGGAACGGGCTTCCTGTCCGACCTCTGCGAAAGCTGGGGAGCGGGAAGCGAGCCGGCTGGTTCGGGGATACGGTTGGCGGTCGCCCGTTTCGGCGTAGTGCTCGCCCCGGACGAAGGCGTTTTTCGCAAAAATGGCTTTCCCGTTTCGCAAAGGGATCGCCGTCCGTATTGCGTCGGGCGCGCAGATTTTTGCATGGATCGACATCGGCGATCTGGTGCGTGCGCTGACTTTTATCCTTTCGTCGGATATGCTGGCCGGGGCGATCAACCTGACGGCTCCCGAACGGCTGACCAATGCGGCGTTCGCCCGAGCCGCCGCCCGCCATTACGCCGCCCGTCTACACGTGGCGGTTCCCGGTTGGGCGCTCCGGCTGCTTTATGGAGAGGCTTCCGGTATGCTGGTTTCGGGCCCGTGCGCATTCCCCGGAAACTGCTGGATGCCGGATTCGTTTTCAATGCGCCGGAGATCGCCGCGTTTATGTCGAAACTCGGCAAAACGGCCGAGAAGTGAGCGTCCGTGTCGGGTCCCGTCCGGGGGGCGAAAGCAAACGGAGCATCCCTTTTGAGGACGCTCCGTTTGTCGAATTTGTTGTCGAAAACTATTTTTTTGCTTCTTCAACAGATACTTTACGAAAATCTTTCAGCAGTTTGGACAGTTCCAGCGCTGCTTTGCGCGCACGGGTTCCGGCTGCTTTGTTGTTTTTTTCAACCTGCAGATCTGCATTGGCCATAAAGACGTCAATTTGTTCTTTGATCTGGTTAACCAACTCTTTCATAAGCTTTTACGATTAATAGTTAGACATTCGGAAATACATGGAGGCAACCGGAATTCGACTTTTTGAAGCAAAGCGACGACAAGGCAGTTCCCTCTGTGCTGAGTTTCCGTTTGATTTTCACCTGCAAATATAACAAATATAATGATACTTGAAAGAAAAGCCCCCCCGCTTTTTTGAGGCGGGAGCTTTTTTCCGTCTATCTGCTCCAGATGCAGCGGTAGTTGAACCGGCGGTTCGGAGCCGTGTCCCCGTTCAGGCACAGCGAGATCGGATCGTTCAGGTCGGCCGGGTTGTCGCTCCACTTGAAATCGAACACGAAACGGTCGCCGCCGAGTCCGAGCAATTCGCGCGGAACGGAAACTTCCAGTTGGTTGCCTGCGTAGCGCATCGGCAGATCGGCCACTTCCGTCCAGTCGCCTTTGGCGCTGTCGTAACGCATCAGCGTGGTGGTCTGATCGTTTTTGATCCGCTTGTTGATCAGGTAATCGTATCCGTACCATCCCGTTGACGGATCGTTGTCCGCGTCGATCAGCAGCAACATCCAATTGTTGTCGGTGCACGGGGTCAGCGCGTCGGCCGTTTCGGCGTAGAACGCCATCTGCTTCTTGTCGACGGCCACTTTGGCGGTGATGATGTCGTTGCGTCCCGAATTGTTGACGTAATGGATTCCCGCGTAACCTTTGGCGTCGCGGTGGAAAACGTCGCCCTTGGTATCGCGGTATTCGGTGGTAGCCCCCGCCCAGTCGTCGAACCGGCCGTCGATCTTAGTTTTTACGTAGCCGGCCAGTTCCGGGATCGGACGGATTCCTTTGTAGCGGCGGATGTTCTGCGCCATTTGCATGTAATAGTTATCCGTGTATCCGCCTTTCATCGGCTGGATGCCCCGGTTGAATTCCATGTTGTACTGGTCGACGAAGAAGAACGGGCTGTCGCGGTTCAGCCAGACGGTGGTCTTGCCTTTGCCCGGATGGTATTTGCCGGCCGTCCATTCGTTCCAGTCGTTGATATACAGGAATTCGGGGTTGGCCTGCAGGGCGTCCTCCCAGCGTTCCTGGAAATAGATTCCGTAGTTCACCGGGTCTTTTACGGTTTTCCCGAGCCAGGGCACATAGGCCGATTTGGGCATGTCGTGTTCGTCCAGCTCCGGCTCGCCGTACTTTTTTTCGACCACGATTTGCCGACTCCCATGCGTTCGCCTTCGATCATCGTGACCGGATGCTGGGCCGGCGTGACGGCGGCCTGTTCGCGTTTGCCCTTATGGGTCGAGAGCAGTTCCTCGGGTTTCATATCTTTGATCCGGGGATCGGCCATGTTGTATCCGAAGCTCCAGTTGTCCTCGGTTCCGATGAAACGCTCGTTGGCCCATTCGTAGTAGCCCCACCACATCGTGCGCAGCGTGAAGAAGTTTTTCACGTCGTCGGAATAATCCGTATAATATTTAGCGGTATAGTACGGGTCTCCGTAATGCGGATTGTTTTTGTTGGTCACGGCGTCTTCGTCGTAGTGCAGATTCGGGTGCGGCGTATCCTGTCCGTTGGCGTCGTATTTCGGGGTGCCGTTATAGAGCAGCAGCGGTTTGCCGTCCCAGTAGAACCACAGGTCGGGGTATTGGTTTTTCTCGTAGATGCGTTCGTAGAGATCCTGCACGACGGTGATGACCGGGCCGTTGAACGCCCAGAAACAGAATTTGGGCACTTTGTTGCCTTCGGCCTTCATCTTTTCCATCGTTTTGAAGATCACGTCCCATTCGTCCCAGTAGCGCACCGCGTTGGTGACGTCCATGATCATCACGTCCACGCCGGCGTCTGCCAGCATCGAGATGTCCTTGCGGATCACCCATTCGTCCTGGCTGAGGAAGTAACCCATTTCCGGTTCGGCGTAGTGGTACGAACCTTCCGTCCACAACGGATTGTCGGCCTGCAGGCGCGCGTTCGGATCTTTTTTCGAGGATTTTGGTCACGTCGGCCGTGTAAGGGCTTTTCAGTCCAGCCAGTCCCTGGGTATGCCAGGTGATGTAGAAGATGCCGACGATGCGGCGCTGGTCGTTTTTCACGGCTCCGACCTCTTCGTAAGAAGGCATCGTGCGTCCCACGGCGTCGGTGGCTACCCAGGTGTCGGGATAGATGTCCCGGTATCCGGCGGTGTCGGCGGCGCTTTGCTGCGCGGGATTACCCGCCGCGAGCAGCCCCGGGGCCAGCAACAATGCCGGAAGCGACAGCAATTTGTAGATGTTTTCTTTTTTTTTTTTTCATCTTGCGGTTAAGTTATCGGTTAATAATATCAAAATAGGCAGATTCGACCTGCCGGCGTTTCCGCGCTTTTAAAGATAATGATTTATTGCGAGTGCGAAAAACGGAAGATGCAGATCGGCGTTTTTTGCGATTTCCGGGACGGATTTTTTGGGGATTCTTCAAAAAAATTCCCCCAAAGATATCGGATTTAGAACAAGTATGTTTAAACTTGCACAAACAAGGAAGCCGGATGTTTCATTAAATGTCGGATTTATGGGAGGATTGTTTAGAGAAATCAGAAGAAAAGACCGTGTTTGGGACGACGGGCGGGCCTGGGAATTGCTGGCCCGAGGCGAATACGGTTTTCTGTCGCTGTGCGGAACGAACGGTTACGGTTACGGAATCCCGATCAGCTATGCGCTGTCGGGAAAAAGCGTCTATTTTTCATTGCGCGCCCGAAGGGTACAAACTGGAGTGCGTCCGGGCGAACAATCGGGCGTGTTTCTGCGTCGTCGGGCATACCCGGATCATTCCGGAAGGGTTCACTACCGAGTACCGGAGCGTGATGGCGTTCGGAACGGTCGCCTGCTCGCTGCCCGAATCGGAACGGCTGTCGGCCCTCGATCTGCTGGTGGATAAATACAGCGCCGATTTTAAGGATATCGCGGCTAAATATATCGCCGGATCGTTTCACCGGGACCGAGATTCTGAGGCTGGATATCGAGCACCTGTCCGGAAAAAACATAAAGAACTGCATAAATAAAATCTGATCGTCTATGGAAAAAATCGATCCCGCCTGGATTACCGAAAATTTTATTTCGCTGATCGGCAGAGAATGGATGCTCGTCACGGCTGGCGATGCGTCCCGTTTCAACACCATGACCGCCTCGTGGGGCGGGGTGGGGTATCTGTGGAATAAGCCCGTGGTGTTCGTATTCGTTCGTCCGGAACGGTATACGTTCGAATTTATCGAACGCTGCGACTGTTTTACGCTGTCGTTCCTGTGCGAGGAGTACCGGGAAGCGTATAAAGTTTGCGGTTCCCGTTCCGGGCGCGATACCGATAAAGTGAAGGAAGCGGGGCTCGTCCCGTTCGTTACGCCGTTGGGAAACGTCACCTTCGAGCAGTCCCGCCTGACGCTGGAGTGCCGGAAACTGTACACCGGGATAACCGCCGAGGAGCGGTTTATCGATAAGAGTATTTACCGGAAGTGGTACGGAGGGTCCCAGGGCGGAGACCATCGGTTGTACGTGGCCGAGATCGTGGACAGTTGGATCAAGTAAGCCGTCCGTCCGCTGTTTTCGCCGGCTTCGCACGAATCCCCGTTCCCGGAAAAAGTGTTGTTTTTACGCTTATTTGTTTGGTTTATTAAATAAAAAAGATAAATTTACAGACAGAAACGAATTGTTTAACCAAAAGTCAACTTTAACGATTAAAAACTACTTGATTATTATGAAAAAAACTTTTGTATGCGGCTTTATTCGTCTTGGGGGCTACGGCTTTCTGGCAATGTGACGATCCTGAATGGGAATCTGCGGCGATCGGAACGTGGGGCGCGCCTGAAGTGTCCTTCCCGATTGCAGGCGGGCCCACAGCAGTGAAATTTACGGCGACCAAAGGATGGTCCATTTCCATCGACTATCCGGAAGGGGCGATTCAAAAAAGATTGGTGCACCGTATCTCCGATGAGCGGCGGCGCAGGAGACAATGAAATTACCATTACGGCTGCCCAGAACGAGACTTTCGAGGATCGTACGGTCGACGTCGTGGTGCATTCCGGTTCCGCTTCGAAAGTTTACAAGGTTACGATGCCGGCGAAGAACGAACTGGCGGCCGAGGTTCACGAGTTCAAGGATCTGTCTTATGAAGAGCAGATCATCGAAGTGCCGTTGGTCAGCAACGTCGAGTACAAGGTGAATATCTCGGCGGAAGCGCAGGAGTGGATTTCGCAGGTGGAATCGAAGGCCGAGCCGGTGAAAGACACGCTCTATTTCAAGATCGAAACTTACCGGACGGGGCTTCTCCCGCGCGAAACGAGCATTACGCTGACCAACACGGCGCTGGGGGCTTACGAGCAGATCGATATTTCGCAGAATCCCGGCCCGACCCTTGTCGTAGATCCGGCGCTTTCCGAAATCGACGGGAAGAAACAGGAGGTGACCGTTTCGCTGGTATCGAGCGCTGCGTGGAAATTGACGCAGGAGGAAGCGACTGCTTGGTGTAAGTTGACCGGGACCGGTCCGGAAGGAGAAAAAGGCGAATATGAGTTGGTCTTCTCGGTTGAGGAAGCGCTTACCAAGGCACGTACCGCCGTATTCACGCTGACGGCCGACACGATGGTGCGAACCATTACGATCCAACAGACCGAACTGGGCGTTGAAAACGGAGCCTTTATTTATAAAGGGGATGCAGCGACGTATTCCAATCCTTCGGTATTCGAAAAGAGCGGCAACCTGATAGGGCTTTATACTTATCCTTATAAGTTGAGCGCTTCGCAGGCTGAATTGTGGGCTGCCAACTCAGGCGTTACTGGCGGAGAGTTCAGAAAGGGAACCTTATACGTGCATTTCGTGCTGGATCTGCCTGCTAGCAATATGAAGCAGTCTATCCGTGGGGAAGGTTGGGGAAGTACTAGCAAAATGGTCTTCAAGTTGTACCGTTGGGATACCGATTACAACACGACGCTGGCCGGTGATCCGATCATTACCAATACGATTCCGTACACCGAAGGTAAGCACTACGATATGCTGCCGAGCGGCAAGACCGTAGCTCCGGGCGAATATATGCTTTCGCTGGAAGCCACCGATATCGATATCAATAACCCGCAATACTGGTCGTGGGGTAAGGCGAATGAAGAGTTCGTCAAAGGGGCTTGGTGCGGAAAAGAGGAAATGACTGCTAATTTCCCCGAATTCTATTGCGTTTACGACACGAAGGTGAACGGTTCGGGACAGGTGGCCTGCAAAACTTCCACCGACCTGGGCAAAACGTGGAAAGATCAGGCCGACGAATCTTTCGCGGCTCTCAGCAAGAAATGGCTCGGCGATTATACGGTCGCTTCCAATTTCAATATCACGACATTCGACGGTTATTATTACGTGACTTTCGATAAGGCCGGTGATAAGGGTATTTGCGTAACCCGGTGTAAAATAGCCGGCGGCGATTGGGAATCGTGGAACGGTTCGGGCTGGTCGGCCGACGGAAAAGCTACCGTATGGACGAGCTCGACCCCCGTTTCGCTGGTCGGGAAAAGACGGAGCCGTGTACGCTTATTATATGGACGGCGACAATGTGGTGTCGGTTAAATACGCCGGCGGCGACAACTGGCCGGCTTCCGGACAGCAGAGCGTAGGCTACGCGTTCACCGAAGACGCTCCTGCCGAAATCGACGTGAAATACCATGCGGGCAGCAGCGAATATGTTGCGACTTACGTGACCGCCGACCGCGAAATCGGGACGCTCACATCGACCGACGGCGTTCGGTTTACCGTAGCCGATCCGCTGCCGGTAGATTCGTACTACCTGTGGGCCGGCGCTTCTGGCGTGCGTTATGCCGTCGATGCGGCTACCGGTACGGTGAAGGCGAAATCTTACATCTCCTATAAACGTGGAGAAGGTACGAAAGGATTGTATGCGTTCCCCCGAGAAATAGCATACGTTCGTAATTCCTAACGAAGAGGAGGTTGTCCGTCGGGATAATCTCCTCTTCCCTTTTATTCGGATCGCCTGCCGGGGAAATTCCGAAAAAACGGGTGCGCTTTTGGTGCGATTCCGTAGGGTGCGCCCCTGTCCAGGCCTGCGCCGGACGGGAAAAATCCGTGCATAAAAACGAACGGGACGAATCCTCTGCGGCGGAAATCGGGCAATCGCCCGGAAGAAATGCGAATATTTTTTGTTTTCGGAAAAATCACTATCTTTGCAAGCCCGTAAAAGCGGGCACGGATCACATAATTAAACAAGTATTAATTTTTTAAACCTTAAAAACAGTGGAGTCACTAAGCTACAAGACAATCTCCGCCAACGCTGCGACCGTCACCAAGGAATGGGTTTTGATCGACGCAACGAACGCGGTATTGGGACGTCTTGCCGCCCAGGTAGCCAAAATCCTGCGCGGAAAAGACAAGCCGAGTTTCCTCCTCACGTTGACTGCGGTGACAATGTCATCATCATCAACGCCGAGAAGGTGAGACTGACCGGGAAGAAGCTCACGGACAAGGAGTATGTCCGTCATTCGGCTATCCGGGAGGCATTCGGTTGACCACGCCTGCCGAATATCTCAAAAAATCCCGAATTCATTATCGAGAAAGCGGTGAAAGGCATGTTGCCCCGCACGCGTCTGGGGCTGCGCAGATGCGCAACCTGAAGGTGTATGCCGGCAGCGAACATCCGCACGCCGCTCAAGCCCGAGAACAATCAAGTTAAACGAGATTAAGTAATGAGTATGGAAGTTGTAAACAGCGTTGGACGCAGAAAAGCTGCTGTAGCTCGCGTTTACGTGAAACCCGGTAAGGGTAACATTACGATCAATCGAAGCCTCTGGATACCTATTTTCCGCTGGAGATTTTCCAGTATGTCGTAAAAACAGCCTCTGCTGGTTACCGACAATACCGAAAACTATGACATCACGATCAATCTGGATGGCGGCGGAATCAAGGGCCAGGCTGAAGCCGCCCGTCTCGGGATCGCCCGTGCACTCTGCGAAATCGATGCGGAGATGCGACCGATCCTCAAGAAGAACGGTTTCATGACGCGCGACCCGCGCGAGGTTGAACGTAAGAAACCCGGACAACCCGGAGCACGTCGCAAGTTCCAGTTCAGTAAACGTTAATCACTGCGTTCACCGGGCACAGAACGGGAACAAATACCGGAGACTGCGATTTTCGTACTACTCTGTTATTGCCCGTCTGCGGAAAACCGCGGGGATTGTCCAGGACACTACCGCCGCGGTTGATGTAAAGAGAATTTTAATCAGAGATTTATTAACGATCAGAAAACAATGTCAAGAACTGATTTTAATCAATTGTTGGAAGCCGGAGCCCACTTCGGTCACCTGAAAAGAAAGTGGAATCCCAAAATGGCTCCTTATATTTTCATGGAGAAAAACGGATCCACATCATCGACCTTCACAAAACGGTGATGAAGATCGATGAGGCTGCCGCAGCCCTGAAGCAGATCGTCAAAAGCGGTCGCCGCGTGCTTTCGTCGCTACCGAAAAAGCAGGCCAAGGAGGTTGTCGCAGAAAAAGTATCGACCGTCAACATGCCTTACGTCACCGAGCGTTGGCCGGGCGGTATGCTTACCAATTTCCCCACAATACGTAAAGCTGTCAAGAAGATGGCTACCATCGATAAATTCACTGCCGACGGAACCTACAACAACTTCTCCAAACGCGAAAAGTTGCAGATCAGCCGTCAGCGCGCCAAACTCGAAAAGAACCTCGGTTCGATCGCCGATCTGACCCGTCTTCCGGCGGCTATTTTCGTGGTCGACATCCAGAAGGAAGCCAATGCCGTGAAAGAGGCAAAACGCCTGAGCATCCCCGTATTTGCAATGGTTGATACTTGTTGTGATCCGACGGATATCGATTATGTGATTCCCGCCAACGACGACGCGACCAAATCCATTGCCGTAGTGCTGGATGCCGTTGTCGGCGCCATTGCAGAGGGGCTGACCGAACGCAAGCTGGAAAAGGAAAAAGAGGCTGCCGAGGCTCCGAAAAAAAAGAGGAAAAAGAGGCTAAGCCGCGTATCCGGAAAGTAGCCAGAGCCGAAGCTGCGAAAGCGGAAGTTCCAGCCGAAGAAGTCGCTGCCGAAAGCGGAGCTGCGGAAGCTCCTGCCGAAGAGGCCGCCGCCGAGTAATGACATTTTAATAAAAACAGAAGATCATGGAAATAAAAGCTGCTGATGTCGCCAAACTTCGTAAAATGACCGGTGCAGGTATGATGGACTGCAAAAAGGCATTGATCGAAGCCGATGGCGATTACGACAAAGCGCAGGATATTATCCGCGAGCGTGGAAAGTTGGTTGCCGCCAAGCGCGCCGACCGTTCGGCTACCGAGGGGTGGTCGTTTCCAAAATCGTGGGTCAGAAAGGGTATATGCTTTGCCTTGCCTGTGAGACCGACTTCGTGGCGAAGAACTCCGAGTTTTCGGCGACCGCCAATGAAATACTGGATATAGCCATTGCCGCCGATGCCGCCGATTTGGAGGCGCTGAACGCCGTGGCTGCCGACGGACGCACCGTTGCCGACAAAGTGACCGAGAAATCGGGCCAGACCGGCGAGAAGGTGGAACTGGTTTACTACGCGAAGATCGAAGCTCCGATGTGCGTAACCTACATTCATACGAACCACAAGCTGGGTACGTTGATCGGGTTCAACAAGGAGATCGGGATGGAAGTCGCCAAGGACGTTGCCATACAGGCTGCGGCTATGGCTCCGATTTCGATCAGCCGGGAGGATTGCGATCCGGCGGTGATCGAGCACGAACGTTCGATCGGCCGCGAACAGGCCCGTCTGGACGGAAAGCCCGAGGCCATGTTAGATAAGATCGCCGAAGGAAAGGTGAATAAGTTCCTGACCGAAAATACGTTGTTGAGCCAGCCGCTGGTGAAGAACAACAAGTTGTCGGTGGGCGCTTATATCAAACAGGACGATCCGCAGGCTACGGTCGTCGCTTACAAACGTTTTTCGCTGAACGATTAATCGTTTCGGCGGGATTTCATGTACGGCCGGACACCGATCGGTGTCCGGCCGTATTTTTTTTGATGACAAAAATGCATATTTTTGTTGTCCGTTTCGAATAATGAATTATTTTTGTCCGAAAGAAGACCCCGTATTTTGCGATCGGTTTCGTGAAAAAGGCGGTTTTATAGTCCGATTTTATCGGAAAGAATAGGGAATTTGGTTGAATGAATGAACCAGGGGAAAGTCTCGCTATTTTTATTTCGGCGGGTAAAATAATAATACAAGTTATTGGCGGATTAAAAAAAAAGTTTAACTTTGGTTTTGATTTGAAGCCAAATTAATGCATTATACTAAATTAAAAACCTTGTTTTATGAAAAAGTGCCTACAACTTAGCGTTTTACCTCTTTTATTGTCGGCAGTGCTTTTTTGCTCGTGTAAGGACGACAATCCGGGGGAATCCCAACCCGATCGTCGACGCTTCCGTGCAGGATGCAGAAGTGACAATCGATCAGGCAAACAAAAGGATTGATGTTCTGTTCTACGAATACAATCCGCTCTCGGCCGTCGAGATCACATTTAAGTTCGTCGATGGAGACAGCGTCGAAAGGCGGCAAGTTGATCGGCTTGACTAACCCGTGCGTTTTGGATATGTCGAAAGACCAGACGATCACTGCCCAATCGGATAGCAGCGGTACGGTTACTTATAAACCGAAAGCGGTTTTGGAGTGCGGACGCTTCGATCGTTCCCGACGGTTGGGAAAAGTGTCGGGCTATACCATGCCTTCGTATATGGCGCTGTACAAAACCAATATGCTGTATGAAAAACGAAGCTTATGTGCTTTTGTTGCGGATAAGCGGGCCAAATTCTCCGTGCTGAGTAACGGTTACAAATTCCTGACGACCCTTCCCGAATTTTACCAGCAGGATCCTACCGCGACGGTGATTATCAACGGCAGTGCGACCGACGATATGATCGTTGTCGACGGGCAGGTGATCAACCAGGGCCGGCAAACGACTACTGCGGGTTTCGGCGTAACCAAGGCAGGGGACGATTCTGATCGGCGATAATTTTAAAGTCGAATGGGATAAGGTTAAACAGAACGATAGCACGGCACACTATGCGATGTATGCAGTTCAGTCGTTGATTGAGTGACTTTCTCCCAGGCATTAAATTCGGGCATGACGATCAGTCCAAGAGATTATATTTTTGAGGCACAGGAACAGGTCACTCTGACAATGTATTACTTTAGATTTCTTGCTTGGATAAAAACCCTTTGGCATGTTCGACAAGACTACGGTAGGAAGCTTTAGACATTTAATGGCACCATCAGCATGTAGTAAGGCATTACGGGCATTAGCAGTTTCTAGCTTTAAAATTTCAGTCAGAACTTTTTCCTAAACAGGTGATTACAGTTTAATAAGTTAAACTTTAGTCGGCGGATGAGTAATGATATTTAAGTCATCGGATAAGGCATTGGGTAGTTCCTTCCATTTGGGATCTATAAACCAGACAACTTGACAATTATCCTTGTCCTCAGTCAGTAAGAGAGGTTACAGGCCATTCCAATTTAAAGATTGGTGTAAATCAAATGAATCCCATAAGATAAGGATTGTTGACTAACATATAAGGATGGTGTGGAAACAGCATTGCAGATGCAGAACTTGTCATGTATGTTCCGAGAATGCACTGCATTATCTGTAGGAAGTGTTTGAGATTCATGATCTCTTGCAACGAGGTATGGATGGTTTTGGTTGAAATTGTGACAATGCGCTTCGTTGGCCGGATGAAAATTGCTG
>VOFD01002410.1_pt1 | contig 20524 bp, 23 predicted proteins | sample 5384101 | NCBI WGS metagenome assembly VOFD01 (sample SAMN12384723, study PRJNA508395) | human gut metagenome | isolation source: healthy gut C | host: Homo sapiens
GAATCGGGATGCAGGCTGCCGAAAAGGTCGCCAAACTGGTGGCGCGGGGCCGATGAACGTACTGTCGAAAATCGCGCTGCCATTCGTATGGCTGCTGTCAAAGAGCACTTTCCGGCATGCTGCGCCTGCTCGGAATCAATACGCTGGGAGAAAGCAAAGTCACCGAAGACGAGATCAAAGCGATCATCCAGGAAGGAACCGTCGGCGGCGAGATCCAGGAAGTCGAACAGGACATCGTGGAACGCGTATTCAACCTCGGCGACCGCAACGTAGGGTCGATCATGACGCACCGCAGCGAACTGGTGTGGCTGAACATCGACGCCACGAACGACGAGATCGAACAAATCGTCAAAAACAACCTGTTCAACACCTATCCGGTGGCCGACCGGAATCTCGACTCGATCGCCGGCGTAGTGTACCTCAAAGACCTGTTCGGACGGTTGGACGAAGAGGGATTCTCGCTGTCGAAAGTGATTCGCCCGGCCCAATACATTCCGGAGAACCTGAGCGTTTACAATGCGCTCGAACTGATGCGGACGACCGGCGGACGCTACGGCATCGTCACCGACGAATTCGGCAGTATCGAAGGGATCGTAACGTTCAAAGACATCATCAAGGCGCTGGTAGGCTCGATGCCCGAAGCGGGCGAAGAACAGGACATCGTCGCCCGCGACGACGGCAGTTATCTGATCGACGGACAGATCCGTTCTACGACTTCCTCGCGTTCTTCGACCAGGAGGAACTGTACAACGAATTCAATTACAACACGCTCAGCGGGCTGATCCTCGAAGAGCTGGAACATATCCCGCAAACCGGCGAAAAGCTTTCGTGGCGCAATTTCAACTTCGAGATCGTGGATATGGATGCGGCCCGAATCGACAAAGTCCTCGTATCCATGAAACCGGCTGCGAACGGCGAACCGGCATAACATAACGTCGGAATCGGAACAAGAAACCGGCAAAACAAGAAGCGGGCGGAGAACCAAAATTTTCCGCCCCGCTTTTCAATACCGGAATAATTTACCTGCCCAGCGCTTTTCAGACCGGCCATCATCCCCATGATCGACGAGAAGAAAATGATCCACATCGCGATCGCAATCGCGATCCAGATCAAAGACGCCTTACAGTAATTGGCTTTCGTCTTGTTAACCCCGCCGCCGAAAGCCCAGACGAACAGCATCACGATATTAACCAGCGGAATCGCGAGTATCAGCATGACCAACATCCATTCGCCCACCGAGACGACGGGCGTTTGTTCTGCGGGTTGTTGTTGCACCGGAACGTTCTGCACCGGATTTCCATGATCGTCCAATATTTCCATAGCATGAAGTTTTAAAGGGCTCGTTCAACCATCTTCTTGTTTTCTAAAATAACCTTATTCCTCCGTTTTCGAACCGGTCTCGGCGGAGTCCTTTTCCTCCTCCCCGAACCACCGTTCGAACGTTTCGTTGTACGGGGCACGGGCGATTCCGCGTTCCGTAACGATCGCCGTGATCAGGTTGGCCGGGGTCACGTCGAAAGCCGGATTGTAGACTTTGACATCGTCCGGAGCCATACGCCGGGCATACCACATGTCGGTCACCTCTTCCGATCCGCGCTCCTCGATGACGATCGCATTCCCGTCCGGACAGCGCCGGTCGATCGTCGACGTAGGCCCCAGCACGTAGAACGGAATCCCGTAATGCCGCGCCATGATCGCCAGTCCCGACGTACCGACCTTATTAGCCGTATCCCCGTTCATCGCGATCCGGTCGCAACCGACGATAACCGCCTGTACCCAGCCTTTCCGCATCACTACGGAAGCCATGTTATCGCATATCAGCGTGATATCGACTCCGGCGTAACGCAACTCGTAAGCGGTCAGGCGCGCGCCTTGTAGCAACGGACGCGTTTCGTCGGCATACACTTTGAAATTATAACCCTGCTGCTGCCCCAAATAGACCGGAGCCAAAGCCGTTCCGTATTCCGAAACCGCCAAATGACCGGCATTGCAGTGCGTCAGTATCCCCATTCCGGGACGCAACAGCGATAGAGCGTACACGCCGATCCGGTGACACGAGGCGGCATCTTCGTCCCGAATCGCCAGAGCTTCGCGCAGCATTTGCCGTTTAATCCGGAAACGGGCAGTTCCCGGTTGCGTAGTACGCACCGTTCCATCCGCTCCAACGCTGCCGACAGGTTCACCGCCGTCGGACGGGACGATTCGAAATAATCGCGGATTTCGACGAACCCCTTGTAAAAGTCATCGAACTTCCTCGCACGCAGCGATTTGCAACACACGTAAATCCCGTAAGCCGCCGTAATGCCGATCGCCGGCGCACCGCGAACCTTCAACCGGTGAATAGCGTCCCATACCGCTTCCTTCGTCGATAGCGACAGGTAAACTTTCTCACCGGGCAGGCTCGTCTGATCCAGAATGATAACGGCATTCGCCTCTACATCCAGCCGGACCGCCTGCAAATCGGTAAACAATTGTCCCATGATTCAGTTTTCAAGTCCTCACACAAAGTTATATTTTTTCGCTATAACCTGCAAACGCCGCAACGATTCTTCCTACCCGATACTTCAAAAAGACATTCGGACGCATATTTGCGTCCGAATATCCCATTCGATTCCCAGAGCACCGGATCAGACCTTGCCTTGAAGGTACCGGTCGATCGCTTTGGCGGCCCGACGACCCGCGCCCATGGCGAGAATCACCGTCGCCGCACCGGTCACAGTGTCCCCGCCGGCAAAAATACCTTCGCGGGACGTCTGTCCCCGCTCGTCGTCGGCCACGATACAGCCGCGCCGGTTGGTCTCCAAACCGTGCGTGGTCGATGCGATTAGCGGGTTCGGCGAGGTCCCCGAGCGCCATAATCACCACGTCGCACTCGATATCGAACTCCGAGCCCTCGATTTCGATCGGAGAACGGCGCCCCGACTGATCGGGTTCGCCGAGTTCCATCCGCACGCAGCGGATTCCCCGCACCCAGCCTTTGTCGTCGCCGAGTACCTCGACCGGATTGGTCAGCATCTGAAAAGCGATCCCTTCCTGTTTGGTGTGATGCACCTCTTCGACGCGCGCCGGAAGCTCCGTTTCACTGCGGCGGTAGACGATATGCGCATCGGCGCCGAGACGAGCCGCCGTCCGAACGGCGTCCATCGCGACGTTACCGCCTCCGACCACCACGACCCGTTGGCCGACATAGATCGGCGTATCGTAACGATCGTCGTAAGCCTTCATCAGATTCGCCCGGGTCAAAAATTCGTTCGCCGAAACCACCCCGTTCAGGTTCTCGCCGGGAATACCCATAAAACGCGGCAGTCCCGCGCCCGACCCGATGAACACGGCCGAATAGCCTTCTTCGTCGAGCAGCGAATCGACCGTCACGGTACGTCCTACGATCACGTCGGTTTCGATCTCGACGCCCAGCTTCAATACGTTCTCAATCTCTTTGGCCACGACCTTTTTTTCGGCAGGCGGAATTCGGGAATTCCGTATTGAAGCACGCCGCCGGCCTTATGCAGCGCTTCGAAAATCTTGACGCCGTATCCCATTTTAGCCAGGTCGGAAGCGCAGGCCAGTCCGGCCGGGCCGCTGCCGATGACGGCCACTTTTTTACCGTTGGGCGCAGCCGTCGCAACCGCTTCGCCGCCGTTGGCAATGCTCCAGTCGCCGACGAAACGTTCCAGTTTGCCGATCGCGACCGGCTCGCCCTTGATACCGAGGATGCAGGAGCCTTCGCACTGACTTTCCTGCGGGCATACGCGCCCGCACACCGACGGCAGCGAACTGTCCTGACCGATGATGCGCGCAGCTTCGGCGAAATCGCCCTTGACAACCTGCTCGATAAACTTCGGTATTTGCAACGAAACGGGGCAGTGCTCTACGCAACGCGGCTTTTTACAATCCAGACAACGGCTCGCTTCGAGCTGAGCCTCCTGAAGGTCGTAACCGTAACAAACCTCCTCGAAATTGGTGACCCGCACTTTCGGGTCCTGCTCCCGAACGGGAACACGGGGTATTTTATTTGCCATTTTTTATTCTGAAAACAATTGCTCCGGCCACGGCGGCCGGAATACCGTTCGATCGTCCGGGGAGACCTACCGGTCGAGCCCCACCTTGCAGACATGCCCTTCGGCACGCTCCTGCTCTATTTTCGCCTTGCGGCTTTCGATGGTCTTGTACATGCCTTGACGGCGCATGGCCTCGTCGAAATCGACCTCGTGACCGTCGAACTCGGGGCCCTCGACGCACGTAAAGCGCGTGCGGCCGCCGACCGTCACACGGCAGGCTCCGCACATGCCCGTCCCGTCGACCATCAGCGTATTGAGGCTGACGATCGTCTTCGGACCGTACTCTTTCGTCGTCCGGGCGACGAACTTCATCATGATCATCGGACCGATGGCGATCACTTCGTCATAGCGTTTCCCCTGCTTATCGATCAGGTCGCGCATCAGGTCGGTCACCATACCGTGAAAACCGGCGCTACCGTCGTCGGTAGCGATATATACGTTTCCGGCAACCTGCTTCATCATGTCGACGAAAATCAGCGTATCCTTATTCTTGGCGCCGATAATCACATCGGCTTTGATCCCATGCTGCGAGAGCCATTTGACCTGCGGATAGACGGGGGCCGTCCCGACGCCGCCGGCGATGAACAGTATCTTCCGCGAACGCAGCGTTTCGATATCTTCGTGCACGAAATCCGACGGCCGGCCCAGCGGGCCCGCGAAATCGGCCAGTTCGTCGCCCGGATTCATAGCGCACAACTTCGTCGTCGAATAACCCACCGTCTGCGTTACGATGGTTACCCACCCCTCCGCCGCATCGTAATCGGCGATGGTCAGCGGGATACGTTCCCCCTTTTCGTCCAGTCGCAGGATGATGAACTGCCCCGGCTTTGCCGAACAGGCGACACGCGGAGCCGCAATGTCCATCCGGTAAATATTGGGCGCGAGCAGCTCCTTTTTAATGATTTTATACATTTCCGTTTGTTTGGTTTAGGTCTTTATCTTCCGATTTAAAAAAATTTATTCCGCAATGTTCGCCGCCAGCCGGATTTTCGCGCATCGGCCGCGACGGATCGTTGACGATCAATACGATATGATCCATCAGCTTCCCGGCGGGGGCGCCTTTCGTATTCAGCATAACGCTGAACGTGACGCTCTCGCCCGGGGCGATCTCCCGTTCGGGATCGAGCGTCGTGGACATGCGCTGTCCCAATTTCATATCGCGGAAAACCAGCGGCTCTTTTCCGTCGTTGGTCAGCGTAAAGTCGCGGCGCAGTTCCCCGGCCGCCTTTTGATTGCCGAAATGGTAGTACTGGGACGAAAAAGCCGCTTTCGGAGCCCGCTCCAATTCGGCGGCCGTCAACGACGAGAAATCGTCCGTAGCGATTCCGGTAGCCGAAAATTCGGTATCGGCGAGCTCGTCGTTCACCATCAGCGAAAAAGCGCCGGAAAGAACTCCCCACACGTCGCAGTCGCGCAAGTCGTAAGTGACCGTCAGAACGCCTTTCTGCTTCGGTTCGATCCGGGTGGCGGACAAAGCTACGTCCAGGTAGGGTTTCGTTTTCGGATAGACGACCGTCATGTTGAGCGGACGCTCCGTATCGTTATAGTATTCGATGGTTTTCGCTTTTGATCGAACGCGCGGCACATATCCCAGATTCACCGTACGGGTCGCCAGCCGCAGCGCGCCGGCCCGAACGGGGTACAACTCGCCGACCTCCTGCGGACGCGGGGTCACCTCGCCGGTAATGCTGATGACATTACGCCCCCCTCCGCTGCTTTGAATCGTGATGTCTTTGCGGAAAGCGCCCGGACGTCCCTCCGGGTTGTAGGCGATCCGGATCGTTCCGCGGCCTCCGGGACGTACCGGTTCCCGACTGTACTGCGGCGTCGTACAACCGCACGTCACCGTCACTTTTTCGATCACGACCGGCGATTTCCCTTTGTTCTCGAATTCGAACTCGTGCGACACCGCTCCGTCCGCCTCCCGGATCGTTCCGAAATTCCACACCTGCTGCGGAAATTCCAATACGGAATTTTGGGCGGGAAGCATTCCGTCCACAAACAACCCAGCAATATCAACCCTATTTTCCAGCTTTTCATCGGTTCGGACGATCGGTGCGCAAAATTAAGCATTTCCCGCGAAATTCGCAATTCAGGCGCATAACGGACGTTACACCTCGAATCCGCACCGGATAAACATCCGTTTATCGGTTTCGATATCCGATCCGGTCGTAGTCAGCATATCTCCGACGATCAGCGCGCTCACGCCGCACTGCAACAACCGCTCTTCGAGATGCTTGATCCGCGTACGGCCGCCGGCCAGCCGGATAGCCGCTTCGGGATTGAGGATCCGCATGACGGCCACCGCCCGAACGATTTCCGAATCGGTCAGCGGCGGCGCCCACGGAAAGCCGCGTTCCGGGAATCGGATTCAACACGTTGACGGGAATCGAAACCGCCCCGGTCTGCCGCAGCGCGATGGCAAATTCGACGCGTTGCTCCTCGCTCTCGCCCATGCCGATGATCCCGCCGCTGCATATCTCCAGGCCGGCTTCCCGCGCCCACCCGATCGTCCGCAGCTTCTCGGCCACCATATGCGTCGAGCAAAGTTTCGGAAAATAGGACGGGGCCGTTTCGAGGTTGCAGTGGTAACGCCGCACGCCGCTCTCTTTGAGCCGGCGCATTTGTTCCAGGTTCAGCAACCCGAGCGACGCGCAAAGCGAAACGGACACCTCGGAGCCGATCCGGCGATAGATCGCGCAGATCCGGTCGGTATCGGCATCGGAAAGCGTCCGACCGCTGGTTACCAGCGAAAAGCGCTTCACGCCCTTGCGTGCATTGCCGGCCGCCTCTTCGACCGCTTCCCTGGCTCCTACCAGCGGATAGACCTCGACTTCCGTTTTATGAAATTTCGACTGAGCGCACCACTTGCAGTCCTCGCTGCAACGGCCGCTGCGGGCGTTCATTATCGAACACATGTCGATCGTTTTCCCCTGATAGCGCGTGCGCAACGCATGAGCCAACGCGCACAGTTCCGTTTCCGGAGTCGTTCTCAGCAATTCCAGCGCTTCGTCGTATCCCAGACGATACCCCTGTTCGATTCTCTCTTTCAGACGACCGATCATTTCCATCCCATTTTATTTGCTTGTTATCTGCAAAGGTACTACATTTGATCTGAATTTTACGTTTCCCCTTTTATGAAAAAAGTATATTTCGTCACCGGCATCGACACCGATGCCGGCAAAAGCATCGTTACCGGAGTTCTCGCGCGCGATTGGGCCGGACGGGGCCGGCGCGTCGTCACCCAAAAATTCATCCAGACCGGCTGCCACGGACTGTCGGAAGACATCGAAACCCACCGCCGGATCATGGGTATCGGCCTGCTCCCGGAGGACGAGGACGGCACGACCTGTCCGATCGTCTTCACCTACCCGGCCTCGCCGCACCTGGCGGCTGCGATCGATTCCCGCAGGATCGATCTGTCGCTGATCGGGAAATGCACCGAAAAACTGCTTGAAAAATACGACGTCGTCCTGCTCGAAGGAGCCGGCGGGCTATTCGTTCCGTTGGAAGGGCTGTACAATACGATCGATTACGTCGCCGAGCGTCGGCTGCCGGTCATACTGGTCACCTCGCCGCGACTCGGCAGCATCAACCATACGCTGCTGAGTCTCGAAGCGTGCCGCAACCGGAATATCGAAGTCGCCAAAGTGGTCTACAACCTCTATCCACCGACCGACGCGCCGATCACGGACGGCACGCGGGATTACCTGAAAACGTACCTGCGGGAGTTTCATCCGCAGGCCCGGTGGCTGGAGGTAAACGACCGGTACGAAGTATCGGAAGGAAGCCTTTGAACTGCGGTTCGTCCCGCGCACGAACAATACGAAAGGCTCCGGTTGCTGACCGGAGCCTTTTATTTACTGTCACAAACGGAAACCGCCTAAAAGCAAATGCATCGAAACGGTCAAGCCGGCCACCACGATCGAAACCATACTCATCAGTTTGATCAGGATGTTCAGCGACGGGCCGGACGTATCCTTGAACGGGTCGCCCACTGTGTCGCCTACGACCGTAGCCTTGTGGTTGTCCGATCCCTTGCCGCCGAGGTTGCCCTCCTCGATGAATTTCTTCGCGTTGTCCCATGCTCCGCCCGAGTTGGCCATGAAGACGGCCAGCACGAAGCCAGCGCTCAGACTGCCGATCAGCAGCCCCATCACCCCGGCCACGCCGAAAATGAAGCCGACCAGAATCGGAACGACGATCGCTATAATCGACGGGAACAGCATTTCGCGCTGGGCCCCTTTGGTCGAAATAGCGACGCAACGCGCATAATCCGGAGTCGCCTTGCCTTCGAGAATACCTTTGATTTCGCGGAACTGGCGGCGCACCTCTTCCACCATTTTCTGAGCCGCACGTCCTACGGCGTTCATCGTCAGCCCGCAGAAGAGGAAGGACATCATCGCACCGATAAACGCGCCGACCAGCACGTTCGGATTCATCAGAGTCACCTGAAAATAGTCCATCATATCCAGGATATTGGCGTCGGCAATGGCTTTGGTCGTACCGTCGGCCAGTTGCAGGGTCGTCTCCCCGATGTGCTGCATCCCGATCTTGACCTCTTCGATATAGGAAGCCAGCAGCGCCAACGCCGTCAGCGCGGCCGAACCGATCGCGAACCCTTTACCGGTGGCGGCCGTCGTATTACCGAGCGCATCCAGCGCATCGGTGCGTTTGCGCACTTCCGGGTCGAGTCCGCTCATTTCGGCATTTCCGCCCGCATTGTCGGCGATCGGGCCGTAAGCGTCGGTCGCCAGCGTAATCCCGAGCGTAGAGAGCATCCCCACCGCCGCGATACCGATCCCATAAAGCCCTTTGCTGATGTTCTCGGCCGAAATCATGTGCTGCACGTCGAAATTGATCGCGCACAGGAAGGCGAGGATGATCGCTACCGCAATCGTGATTACCGGGATCGCCGTCGAGATCATACCCATTCCGATTCCGGAAATGATTACCGTCGCTGGGTCCCGTTTCAGAGCTTTTGGCTATCTTCTGAGTCGGTTTATACGATTGCGAAGTATAATATTCGGTAGACTGCCCGATGATGATACCGGCCAGCAGGCCGACGATCACCGAAAACGAAATCCCGAGCCAGTTGTCGATCTGTAACACGTACAGTATCCCGAACGTACAGATAGCGATCAGCACCGAGCTGACGTTGACGCCGATGCCCAGCGCGCCGAGCAACTGTTTCATCGTAGCCCCTCTTTCGTCCGCACGAGGAAAATACCGATCACCGACAACAGGATGCCCACCGCCGCGATCAACATCGGAGCCAGCACGGCCTGCATCTGCATACCGCTGCTCGCGAAGGCGGCTGCGCCCAGTGCGGCCGTCGCGAGAATCGAGCCGCAGTAACTTTCGTACAGGTCGGCGCCCACCGGCCACGTCGCCCACGTTATCGCCTACGTTGTCGGCGATCGTAGCGGGGTTGCGCGGATCGTCTTCCGGAATCCCGGCTTCCACCTTTACCGACCAGGTCGGCGCCCACGTCGGCCGCTTTGGTATAAATACCTCCCCACGCGGGCGAACAGCGCTTGCGTCGAAGCCCCCATCCCGAACGTCAGCATGGTCGTCGTGATAATCATCAGCTTTTGCGTCCCGGTGGCGTCGATGAAATGATTCAGGATCAGGTACCACACCGAAATATCCAACAGACCGAGTCCTACGACGACCAGTCCCATCACGGCCTCCGCTGCGGAAAGCGACTTTCAGCCCCTTATTCAGCGATTGGCTGGCGGCATGGGCCGTACGCGCCGAAGCGAACGTCGCCGTACGCATCCCGATAAAACCCGCCAGCCCGGAAAACAAGCCGCCGGTCAGGAACGCGAACGGCACCCACGGATTCTGCACACCGAGGCCATAGGCAAGAAACGCAAAGAACAACACGAGGATCAGAAATACGATCGCAACCACCCGGTACTGTTGCCGGAGGTAGGCCATCGCCCTTTACGGACGTGCGCGGCGATCTCTTTCATACGGGGAGTGCCTTCGCTCTCTTTCATCATCGAGCGGAAAAAGTGCCATGCGAAGCCCAACGCTATCAGCGAGGCGACCGGCACGAGCCAGAAAATAAGTGGTGTGTTACTCATAACGGTTAATAGTATTAGATTATCTGAATTTTTTATGAAAATTTCCGATACTCTTCAGTCCGCCGTTTTTTCAGACCCGTTACGCACCAAACCGTTTCGTCGAACGAACAAAATTGCTCAAAGTTAATAAATTATTTTAAGATAAACTATCTTTTGCAGCGGATATTCAATCGAAAATATGCGTAAAATTTCAAATCAGGAATTGGGGCGTCCTTCGGCCGAAGCGTTCGCTGCGATGGAAAAATGTCCCGTCACGGTCGTGCTGGACGACGTGCGTAGCGGCAATAACACAGGCTCTTTTTTCCGCACCGGCGACGCTTTCGCCATCGAACGGCTCTGCCTGTGCGGGATCACCGGCACCCCGCCCGACCGGGAGATCCACAAGACCGCGCTGGGAGCCGAAACGACCGTAGAGTGGACGTATTTCCGGGATGCCGCGGATGCGGTGAACGAACTGAAAGCGCAGGGGTATACGATCCTGGCCGTCGAACAGGTCGAAGGCGCCGTCATGTTGGACGACTGGCGTTACAAGCCCGAAAAGCGCTATGCGTTGGTTTTCGGCAACGAAGTGAACGGGGTACGGCAGCAGGTAGTCGACTTGTGCGACGGAGCCATCGAGATCCCGCAGCGGGGAACCAAACATTCGCTGAACGTCTCGGTATCGGGCGGCGTGGTGCTGTGGGAAGTTTTTTCCGGCAATGGAGGGCATCGAAAGCGGCACAGTAACCGGCGGCGACACGGAAACGAAGTCCGTTCGAAAAAACGAAAAATCGTTGCCCGTTGCAAATTATAATTTTACATTTGCCCTGTCTAAACTGTGAAAATTATGTCGACAGATAATAAAACGCGGGTCGTGACCACCTACCGCCTGCAGGAGATGAAAAGCCGCGGGGAAAAAATAGCCATGTTGACCGCCTACGATTATTCGATGGCGCGGATCGTGGACAGCGCCGGCGTGGACGTGGTGCTGGTCGGCGATTCGGCCGCCAACGTAATGGCCGGTTACGAAACCACCGTGCCGATGTCGCTCGAACACATGATCTATCACGCCCGTAGCGTAACCCGGGCCGTCAAACGAGCGCTGGTCGTGGTGGACATGCCGTTCGGAACCTATCAGGGCAATTCGAAGGAAGCCCTCGCCTCGGCCGTTCGGATCATGAAGGAGTCCGAAGCCGACGCCATCAAACTGGAAGGGGGCGAAGAGATCCTTGAGTCGGTACAGCGCATCCTTTGCGCCGGAATTCCGGTCATGGGACACCTGGGACTTACCCCGCAGTCGATCCATAAATACGGCACCTACAGCGTCCGGGCCAAAGAGGAAGCCGAAGCCCGAAAGCTGTCCGCGACGCGCACCTGCTCGAAGCGGTCGGCTGCTTCGGAATCGTCCTCGAAAAAAATCCCTGCGACGCTCGGCGCGCAGGTCGCCTCGGAACTGAAAATCCCGCTGATCGGCATCGGGGCCGGAAACGGCGTCGACGGACAAGTGCTGGTGATTCACGACATGCTGGGGATCAACAACGAATTTTCGCCGCGTTTCCTCCGCCGCTACGCCGACCTGTATTCGGTTATGACGGACGGGGTGAGCCGTTACGTGTCGGACGTCAAAAGCGGCGATTTCCCGAACGAAAAGGAGCAGTACTGATCGTTCCATCCATTCCCGCCGCATAGATCAAACGGCGCGTTTTTATGCAAAGCCACGATCGAAACGATCGTGGCTTTATCGTTGCGTCCCCCTCACAAGACATCAAGACATTTTCTATCATTTTTGTAACTTTTACGAGCGTACTCCGTTATAATAAATAAATTTGACAGTGTAACTTACACATTCATACAGACAAAAGCCCGAAGTCCGTATCGACAAAACCTCGGAAAGACAGCGAATGCCGGATTCGCTTTCCGACGTGAAACCAGATGATGAAAAAAAACTGCCAGACAAAAACGCTGCCGTTTATTATTTTGCCGCTCGTAGCACTCCTTGCCACGAGGTGCGCCAAAGACGACTGTCCGTCCGACAAAAACCGGGCAAAACCGAAATCTTCATTCGCGCCGCTCAGGAAACGGCCTCTTTCGCACCCCCGGAACAGGAAAGTCATTCGAAAACGATCATCGGCGGCGACAATCTCGATAAAGTATACTGGTCGGAACTGGATGCGATCCGGGTCTACTGGCGGCCGGCGGGAAGCGACGAAGCGCTGAACGGACAGACGTTCGAATGTTTCCGTCCCTACCCGTGGGGGAGCGTTGTTTTCCACGCAGATGTCCGACCTCGAAGCCGGCGACTATACCTATTACGCCGCCTATCCCGCGCCGGAATCCGTGGACGGCACCGGGCGACCTATACGCTGCCCGCCGTGCAGGACGGAACCTACGACATGCGCGATTACGACATCAAAGATCAAACCTCGCACGGCGCTTATAAAGGAAACTGCGATTTCATGCTGGCCCGTCCGGTAACCGCAGCGGCGCTGACGGCCGGGGAGCGAAACCCTGGCGATGCACTTCATTCACCAGTGCCACGTCATGCGAGTACAGGTTCCGGTCGGCCGCAACCAATGGGGCGAACGGGTGAGCCGGCTGAGAGTCGAATTTCCCGCAGCCGTAGTGGGAAGAATGACGATGGATCTGGCCGACCCGACCGCTGCGCCGCAGCTGACCGAAGGCGGCAACACGGTCATCGCCGAACTGAAAAATCCGCTGACCGAATCGACCGAGGATAATCCGGACGGAAATTACGTATGGCTATTCCTGTGTCCGGGCAACATCAGCGGCGACGTCCGTTTCACGGCTTACGACGAGAACGGTTACCAGTCGGGAAGCCTCAGCGTGCCGATCGACAGAACGCTGGAAGCCGGACGGATCACGCCGGTCACGCTGACGGTTCCGGACGAACTGCCGGTCACGTGGCTCGACTTCTCGATCACGGGCAACAACCTCGGCGAAGAACCGAATTCTTTTTCACCGTAACGGCCCCGGACGGGGCGACGTTCCGCAACGGAACGAACAAACAGTCGTTCACGGTCAATGCGGAGAATAAATACATGCTCGGCTTCTACAACGAAGTGGACGGCCGGGCCAACGGCGACCTGATCCGCAACGGCGGTTTATCTTTCATACGATTCGGAACATGCCATCGTAACTTCACACAAGGCCGTCGATTTCACAGCGGAAGCCCACACTGAAATCAGCCTGACCGTACCGTATCTGTTTTATGAAGACTTCGGCGGAGCGGGCGGAAGCGACAGGAACAACAACACGGAAGACTTGGGAAAATACAACCTTACGGGCTGGTCGGCTTCCCGGTTCGGAATCCAGGCCAACACCTCGGCCATGATATTCGGTTACCTGGGATCATCCATTGTGACGGATCCCGACAAAGGAGACAATCACCGGGGGCGGATCGACACTCCCCCACCTGACCGGTCTCAAGGAAGGCGCGAATGTCTCTTTGCTCGTTTCATACGACGTGGGAGGAACGAAAAAAACGGAAACACAATACTGAATAAAACAACCGTCATGTATTCCAAATACGACTTCGGCACCGACACCAAGACAGGGAACGATCAAAGGGGACGGCAATGCGATCGAGAACATATTTCTGACCGAAGAACCCGGTACGAACGGCAGTTATACGAATCTGCCTGTTCACAGGAACATCACCGTAACCGGATGCACCAACAAACACCGCCTATCGTGGAGGCTTCATTTCGGGTAGACGGGCAAGGCTTATCCACGATAACAGCAGGCGATACCTACGTTTACATAGACAATATACGGGTTTCCATAAAATAACAGAACCAAACCAGCTAGGATAATGAAAAAAAGCAAACTTTTAACGATCCTGACCATAACGGCAATATGGGCCTCCGGCTGTTCGAAAGACGTCGGGTCCGGTCCGCAGGCGACAGGAAACGGCTCGGTCGGTTTCTACTGCACGATTTCACCGGCGGTAGACATCGCGGAAACCAGCAAAGCAGATACCCGGACGCTACCCGCCGAATATATCCCGGGTACGGAAAAACTTGCGGCTGGAAATTTCGAGCGGCATCGGCACCGTCGCTTCGTACGACGTAATGTCCGACTACGACCAGCCGTTGCTACAGGCGGGCGACTATCAGGCCGATTTTTCTTACGGAAATCCGGATACCGAAGGAGAAAACGCCGGTTGCTTCAAAGGGAACCAAACAATTTACCGTCGTGGCGCGCAAGACCACGACCGAGCAGGTTTCGCTGTCGCTGGTCAACTCGGTCTATTCGCTGAGCTGTTCCGAATGGTTCAGGCAATATTATACCGATTACGACCTGACCGTCCGCACCGAATCGGGCTTCCGGTCGGGCTTTTCGGATCGACCGCAAAACCGCTTACCGGCACGCTCCCCGTTTTCGTGAAAGCGGCCACCAAACTCTTCCTGAGCGGTTCGGCGACGAAAACCAACGGCGTGAAAGTAGAATTCCCGAAACGGAAATCGGCACGACCGCGGCCCGGACATGGCATACGATCCTGCTCGACGCAGGGGCGGTGGGACAGGCGAGCATCACCGTTTCGCTCGACGACTCCCCGATCGAAATCAAAGAGGTGGACGTGGAACTGAACCCCGACGCCTGACCGAAAACGAAACAATAAAAACTGACACGATATGAAAACCTTTACCTTAGTAACGCTGACGGCAATGACGCTGATGCTGTCCGGCTGCAAGGACGAATCGGTCGATTTCGGCGGCAACGGCGACGGAGGCGACCCGCAGACGGAAACGGGCTATCTGGTCATGTCCGCGATGAGCGTTACGGTGGCGGACGATGCCGAAGTAATCCCCTACTCCAACGGCACGAAAGCGGCGATGACCCGTGCAGCGGGTTCCGTTTCGGAAGCCCCCGACAACTACAAGGTGAGCATCCGCAACGCCAAAACCGGCGAACAGACGAACCACGTCTATGCAGACCTCAAAAAGCGGAAAACCAGCGTATGCCGCTGACACCGGGCTCCTACACAGTCTCCGCCGAATCGCCGGATTACGCCGACTACATGGCCGGCACGACCTATGCCGACTGGGAAAAACCGGTTTACGCCGGTTCGGTGACCAAAAGCGTGATCAAAAACAACGAAACGACGGTCGACGATCTGGTCTGCACGCTGGCGAACATCCGCACGACGGTAACTCTCACGCAGGATCTCCAGAAGTTGTTCATGTCCGACGCCGATGCAGAAGCCGCGGGTAAAGAGAAGCTGGCGGTCACGTTGTCGATCGGCGACAACGCGCTGGTTTTCGACCGCGAGGCGGCCAACGCCGGCAAAGCGGGCTATTTCAAAGGCGGTCGAAACGGCGAATACGCTGAAAATCCTGTTATCCGGCCAATATAACAAAGCGCCCGGCGACGCGACGCCCGAATACGTGACGGTCAACTGGTCGAAAGAGATCACCAACTGCAAGGCCGGACAATGGCGCAAAATCACCATCAACGTACTGAACGCCAACGAAGGGAACGTGCAATTCCAGATCACCGTCGAAAACTGGGTGTACGACCAGAAGATCGACGTCGACGTGATGCGACTGTACGCCTTCGCCGAGGAGACGATCCCGGACGAAGATATCTCCGACGAAGGATCGCCGGTTGTGACGCTCGACGGCAAGGACATCGCGCAGGGGTACACCATTTCCGGGTCGATGTACGACGAGCTGCTCGGCAAATGGACGGAAAACCTGAAAGCCGTCGTTACGCCGGAAGACGGCGCGACCGTCAAATCGGTCAACCTCGTCTTCGAGTCGGACAACGCCGACTTCCTGGCCGCCGTCGATGCCGCAGGATACAAGAACCGCACCGTACCCCTGTGGCCCGAGAACGAAGCGAACGCGCCGTATGTCGTGATGAAAGAGGCCTCTACCTCCGTACTGACGGCCACCGTGAAAGACGCCGGCATGTCGGGCTTCTATCAATACGAAGGAACGCATACCGCAAAATTCGTGACCGTCGATTCGAAGGGCCGCACTTCCTACACGAAACTGAATATCCGCGTGACCGAAAGCGGTTCCACCGAATCGGGGACCGGGCATCGTATGGACAAACAAAAGCGGTTCGAAGACCTACGACTTCGACACCCGTTACAACCACATCGGCATGGAGATCCTGATCGGGTGACCTCGCAAACCGGATTTACCGGATTCACGGTGGACATCATCAGCGAAAACGTACTTCCGGCCAGCGAACTGGAAAGCGTAGGCCTGGCTTCGCATCTCGACCTGATCAATCCGGGAGAATTCCAGTCCAAACTGGAAGGATTCGGATTCCCGACCGGAGCGGCCGTGTCCGGACAGAAAACGTTATCGTTCGACATCTCCGGATTTATGGATCTGCTGTCGCTGCTGAACAAGGAAGGCAACTGCGACTTCCGTCTGACGGTCACCGATGCGTCGGGCACCAATACGAAGACTATCCGACTGTATGTAACGAAAAATTAACCGGACAACGATACGAAGATGAAAAAACATATCAATCCCGTCATCGCGTTGATTTCCTGCCTGGCGCTGGCGCTGGCATCGTGCGGTAAAAGCGATGCCGACGGCAGCCTGCCGACAAACGGACAGGGAATGCTGCAACTGAGTTTCGATATTCCCGGATACGGGGACAATCAAAGCCGCCGAATACGACGCACTGGCCATCAGCACGCTGCGGCTGTACAAAGTCGAACCGGACGGCCAGGGTGGCGCGACCGAAAGTCTGATCCGCAAATACAAACCCGCCACCGACGTGCCCGCCAACCTTTACCTGGCCGCCGGGAAATACAAGGTAACCGTCGAAGCGGGCGACAACAGCGAAGCCTCCTTCACGCACAAGAGTTACGCCGGAGCGTCCGAGTTCGACCTGGCGGCGCACGAGACGAAGATCGTCCCGGTGGTATGCAAGATAACGAACATCGTGGTACGTGCCGTATTCGATGCGACCATCACGCAGAAATTCGACAAAAGCCGCCGGCTTTACGTCTGCGCATCCGACGAATTTTCGCGGACGGACGCTGAAAACAACCTGGTTCCGACGCTGGAATATACGGAGGACACGGTAGGCTATTTCCTGTTGCCCGAAGGGACGCAGAACCTGAGCTGGGGATTTTTCGGCGAAAGTTCCGACCCGGAGATCGACAAGAACGGCACGAAAACCGGAAAAATCCAACTGCCGCAGCAAGGTATGCAGTACACGCTGACGCTCAAATATTCGAAAACCCCGGACGGTTACCTGACCGTGAACGTCAAAGTGCGGGAGTATGAGAGCGCGCACGACGACAGCTTCACGTTCAGCCCGCAACCGACGCTGACCGGGGACGGATTCCCGATCGGAAACGTTACGGATACTATCTCGACCCGGTGAAGTTCAAAATCGCTTCGATCAACCCGCTCTCGTCGCTGAAAATGACGGCCGGGGGCAGCAGTACGACGTCGTGGCCGGGGGCGCAGCAGTAGACGGAATCGCAGCGGAGGGAATCGCCTTCAAAAAATCGACGAATACAACAGTTCGCTGTCGCTCGACGGCACTTTCTTCGCGAAACTGACCAGCGGCGTCAATGAACTGAGTTTCCTGATGACCGATACGGACAACAGCGAAGGCAAAGCCACGGCGCGCGTCGCGGTAGCCGGTGCGACGGGAGCTTCGTCGACCGACTTGTGGTTCGGCACGGCGAACCTGAACGCCATCGTCACCAACCCCTCGGGCACGGATATCAAGATACGTTACCGGATCGCCGGCACCGAGACCGGTGAGACGGCAGACCAGATCCTGACCCGCTGCAGGGAGGTGCTGAAAGGATGATCACACTCATTGGTATGGGCTCCGGCACCCCCGGCAGCCTGACCACAGGGGTCTTGCCGCCCCTGCAGGGTGCCGACCGCATCCTGGGCGCAAAGCGGCTGCTGGCCACACTGCCGGAGGGCTGCACCGGAAACCGGCAGGCCCTGTACAAACCGGACGAAATTCTGGCCTGTCTGGCCGCGCACCCGGACGAGGAAATTGCGCTGGTGTACAGCGGCGATACCGGGTTCTACTCCGGCGCATCCCAGCTGCTGCCCATGCTGCGGGCCTTTGGCATCTCCTGCCGGGTTCTGCCCGGCCTTTCCAGCGTACAGCTGCTGGCCGCCGCCGTAGGCCGCCCCTGGCAGGACTGGACTCTTGTTTCTGCCCACGGCTGTGCCTGCGACCCGGGGTCTGCCTGCATGAACCATAAAACCGTATTCTTTCTCACCGGCGGGGCCGAGACCCCGGCCACCCTGTGTGCCGCACTGACCGCCGCCGGGCTGGGCGATGCCCACGCCCTTGTGGGCGAAAACCTTGGCACGCCCGACGAAAAGATCCACTTTGGCACCGCGCAGGAACTGGCCGGGCAGGCCTTTGCTTCCCTGAGTGTCCTGCTGGTGGAACATGCCGTGCCCCGGAACGCCGCACCCCCGGCCTGCCGGATGAGGCCTTCATCCGGGGCGAGGTGCCCATGACCAAGCAGGAAGTGCGGGCCGCCGCGCTGGCCAAACTGGCCGTGCGCCCCGCCGACACCCTGTGGGATGTGGGGCCGGTACCGGCAGCGTGAGCGTGGAGCTGGCACTGGCCGCCCCGCAGGGGCATGTGTATGCGGTGGAGTGTGAGCCGGACGCCTGCGCCCTCATCCGCCGGAACCGCGAAAAAATTTGCGGCGTGGAACCTCTCCCTCATCGAGGGCCGTGCCCCCTGCCGCACTGGAAGCCCTGCCTGCCCCGGATGCCGTGTTCATTGGCGGCACCAAGGGCAGCATGGCCGCGGTGGTGGACACGGTTCTGGCCAAAAACGCCAATGCGCGCATCTGCATTGCCGCCATTGCGCTGGAATCCCTGAGCGCCGCCATTGCAGCCCTTACGGCTCATGGCCTTTCCGCTGAGGTGACCCAGCTTGCCGTGAGCCGTACCAGACCGGCAGGCAGGCTCCACCTGCTGACCGCCAACAACCCCATTTTTCTGATCACGGGAGAACGCAAATGATGCAGTTCGTCATCGCCGCACCGCGTTCCGGCAGCGGCAAGACCACCGTCACCTGCGCCCTGCTGGCCGCGTTGAAAAAGCGGGGCATGGACCCCTGCGCCTTCAAGAGCGGGCCGGACTATATCGACCCCATGTTTCACCGGTCGGTGCTGGGGGTGGAGAGCCACAATCTGGATCTTTATCTTTCTGCCAAAAACACGGTACGGGAACTGTACGCCCACTATGCTGCCGGGCACGGGGCTGTGGTGTGCGAAGGGGCCATGGGCTTTTATGATGGTCAGGGCCTGACCACCCGTGCCAGCGCTTGGGAACTGGCGGATACGCTGGGCCTGCCGGTGCTGCTGGTGGTACAGCCCAAGGGTGCCAGCGTGACGCTGGCCGCGCAAATTCAGGGCCTTGTGGATTTCAAACCGGAGAGCCACATTGCAGGCATCCTGCTGAATGACTGCTCCGAAAAGCTCTTCCGGATGCTCAAGGCCCTGCTGGAAAGGGAGACCGGCCTGCCGGTGCTGGGCTATCTGCCCCGCCTGCCGCAGGCGGTGGTGGAGAGCCGCCATCTGGGCCTGAAAACCGCCGGAGAGATCACCGATCTTGCCCAGAAGATCGGCCTGCTGGCTGATGCGCTGGAAGCAAATCTGGACTGGGCAACGCTGGAAGCGCTGACCGAACGACCGGCCCTGCCCCGGTGCCGCCGCCTGCTCTGCAAACGGCGGGCGTCCGCATTGCTGTGGCACAGGATAAGGCATTCTGCTTTGCCTACGCCGAAACGCTGGACTGCCTGCGCACTGCCGGGGCAGAGCTGGTGTTCTTCAGTCCGGTGCACGACACCGCCCTGCCGGAGGACATCTGCGGGCTGTATCTGCCCGGCGGCTACCCGGAACTGTATGCCCGGCCGCTGAGCGAAAACAAAACCATGCGCGATGCCATCCGGGATGCCGTGAATGGCGGCCTGCCCACGGTGGCAGAGTGCGGCGGCTTTCTGTATCTGGGGCAGACGCTGGAAGATGCCAGCGGTACCGCCTGGCCCATGGCAGGCGTTCTGCCCGGCAAAGGCGTCAAGGTGGGGCGGCTGGTGCGGTTTGGCTATGCCGACATGACCGCCAAAGCCGACAGCCTGCTGTTCCATGCCGGAGAGCATTTGTATATTCACGAATTCCATCACTGGGATTCCACCGACAATGGTTCAGACTTTTCCGTTTGGAAAAGCGAAAAGTACAGTGGGAATGCGGATTTGCAAGCATGAGTTTGTACGCCGGTTTCCCACATCTTTACTGGGCAGGCACTCCCCTGCCCCGCCGCTTTGTAAGTGGTGCGAAGTTCTATCAACGACAAAAGAGAAACACACATGACTGAAACGGAACTGAAAACTTTACTTTCCGGCATCACC
>VOFD01000374.1_pt1 | contig 20520 bp, 28 predicted proteins | sample 5384101 | NCBI WGS metagenome assembly VOFD01 (sample SAMN12384723, study PRJNA508395) | human gut metagenome | isolation source: healthy gut C | host: Homo sapiens
TGCCTTTAATCAAGCCGTGAAATGGGAATTGATGACAAAGGAATCCTGTTGAACACGCTACAATACCCAAAGAGAAGCCTAAAAAGAGAGCTATGTGGGATTTGCCTACATTCAAGAAGGCTCTTGAGCTTTGTGACGATGACGATTTATCGTTAGCGCTAAACCTCGCTTTTTTCCTGTACGTTGCGTATGGGCGAAATGTTGGGCATCACGCTTGACTGTATTGATGTGTCAGAGGATAAAATCGAAAATGGTACGGCTTCCATTTTCATAGAGAAGGAAGTGCAAAGGGTAAAGCGAGATGTTTTTGAAAAGCTCAACCAGCGTGATGTGCTGTTTGTCTTTCCGAGATGTTTATCCGGCGGCAATACGGTACTTGTGCTGAAAGAGCCGAAAACCGAAACAAGTAAACGCCGAGTGTATCTCCCAAAAACCGTTGCAAAAATGGTATTACAGCGCATTAAGGATATTCAGGAGATTAAAGAATTGCTTGGTGATGTTTACGCAGTGTCGCCATAAACACCCGCAGAGAAGCAATATCGTTTTCCCAGCTGCTGCCCCAGATCTGCTGCGTGATATAGGTGTGCGTCAGCACCTTTCCGACATTATGAGAGAGCAGACACAAAAGCTTGTATTCAATCGGGGTCAGGTGCAATTCCTCCCCATTTAGATAAGCGCAGCCGGCGGCATAATCGATTTTAAGCTTGCCGTTTTGGAAAACGGGTGAGTCGGCGTCGCCGCTTGCCTGAAGCAACAGCAGGCGTCTTTGCGTGACACGAAGGCGTGCCAAAAGCTCCTCTATGGAAAAGGGCTTTGTCAGATAGTCGTCCGCCCCGGCATCCAGCGCCGTGATTTTGTCTTTATCCTCGCTGCGCGCACTGATCACAATAATGGGCATATTCGACCATGAGCGGATACTTTCGATCACCTGTGTGCCGTCAATATCCGGTAGACCCAGATCCAGCAGAACGATATCCGGGTTATGGGAGGTCGCTTCTATAATAGCGCTGTGTCCGTTCTCCGCGGTCAGGTAGTGGTAATCGTGAGCCTTTAGCGTTGTTACGATCAGATTGCGGATTGGGCGGTCGTCCTCCACGACGAGTACAAGCGGTTTATTCATTCAGAGTCACCTCGCTAAGCGGTAAAGTAAAGGTAAATATGCAGCCGTGCGGTACGTTATCCCTAAGCGTCAGCGTTCCGCCGTGCAGCTCTACGATAGATTTACACAGGGTAAGCCCGATCCCGAAGCTTCTGCGGCTGTCTGCGACGGTATTTTTTCCGGTGTAAAACATCTCAAAAATATGCGGTTTCATATCGTCTGCAATTCCGTTTCCGTTATCGGTTACTCGGATCACGGCATCCCCGCCCTGTTTTTCCGCACTTACGCAGATCTCGGAGCCTTGTTCGGTATATTTCAAAGCGTTATCAATAAGGTTGACAATGACCCGTACGATAAGCTGTGCGTCCATGCGTGCAAGAATCAGATCGTCGCACCTTACCGTCACCTTGTGTCCGACGGATTTTTTCTTCAAATGCGAAACGGCTTCACTGACTACTTCGTCCACAAGCTGGTTGGTAAGCTCCAGCTTCAGGCGTCCGTCATTCAGCCGTGTAACATACAGCAGATTTTCCACTACGTCGATCAGCCACTCGGAATCGTCATATATATCTTTATAGATCTGCTGCTTGGTTGTTTCGTCCAAGCAGTTTCCGTTATGCAAAAGTGTGTCCGCATTACCCGAAACGGAGCAAAGCGGCGTGCGCAGATCGTGTGAGATCGACCGCAAAAGGTCGGCGCGCAGCTGCTCGCTTTTTGCAAGATCTGCCGCCCGTTCCTTTTCGGCGGCGTTGTGAGCATTATCCATTGCCAGAGCACATTCGTTCACAACCGACAGTACGATGCTGCTTCAAATGAATCGGGCTTTTCGGGTTTCATCGGTATCCCAATTACACCGTAGACTCTGCCGCCTGCACGGATCGCAAGATAAAGACATTCGGATTTTCCAAACTGTGCTGTCGCTGCTCCTGCACGGTGACCGTTTTTAAGCACCCATTCTGCGGTCTGCCGCTCTGCATCGCTTAGCAGCTTTTCAGCGTGTGTATCCTTTTTTTCGGCATACAGCCGCCCGGACAACATCCCGTTTTCGCCTTTCGTATAGGCAACAATACTGCGGTCAAGCAACCGCGAGAGCTGCATACAGGTCACGCTTAAAACATCATCGTTGCTTTTTGCTTTTTGCAGCAGACGGTCAGTGTCAAACAACACCTGCACACGGAACGCGGAGCGAGCCGAGAGCCTTGCATGATCTTTCAGCTTCGAGGCAAGCGTGCCGGTGAGAACGGAAGATGCCAGCATAACTGCAAAGGTAACGGGATAGCCTACGGCATAGGTCTGAAAGGACAACCTTGGTTCGGTAAGGAAAAATCCGAACAATACAACACTTAGAAGCGAGCCTGCTATACTGCAAAGATATCCTTTGGTCAAAACGGAGACCATCAGTACGCCGAAATGTAGACCGTAACGATATTGGTATCGGGAAGGCCGAGATGGTCGAACAGAAACCCGATCGCCGTACATACGGCAAGCGCCAGGACAGTCACGGCAATATCCCGCAGCGACGGTATCTCTGCACCTAAGAACAGACGGCGTCTGTGCGCTTTGTGTAGTTCAGTGCGTCGGGAATAATATGAATGTCAACATCGGGGGCGGAGGAGATAAGCTTTTCGGTGAGAGTCGGTCTTCCGAACAGCCCTCTGCGTCTGGCACTGCTTTGTCCGATCACAATTTTTGTGACATCTGAAAGCCGGACATATTCCGAGATCTGTAGCGCCACATTCTCGCCGTGCGTCATAATGATCTCAGCGCCAAGCCCTTGCGCGAGCTGTATGTTCTGCGAAAGTCGGGACTGATCCTCATCATTTATGACCGTATCCGTCTGCACATAGATGGCGGTAAATCTTGCATGAAGGGCCTTAGCCATCTTTGCGGCGGTATGTATGATCCGTGCATTAGACGGTGAAGAGGAAAGGCAGACAAGGATATGCTCGTCCGCACCGAATTTTGGCTGTTCGGTTTGTATTTGCATCGGTTTCACCGCCCTTTTTATTTTATTTTATTATTATACAAAAACTGTAAAAAAATCTTCTACCGCAACTAAAAAAAATCATTCTTTGCCCATCGGAAAGGATAATATCGACATTTCCGTGTGTTTCCCGGAAATGGCGGATCTCGCTTAATATCTCACTTTCGGACAGTCCTTGCGGCAGCAGGACTTTCGGAAGGCTCGCAGAATTCGTTTTCCTTTAGCAGTGCCTTTCTGTTTTTCTCCAAGAAATCGGTCCAGCCTGCTCATAAGATAAAAGCCGAAAACAAATACGGCAAGCAGGCTGACAATCAGCAATAGCTCAGCCATCCTCATTCACCTCTGTTAAATGCGAAAGCACTTTTGCAGTTCTTTGTAAGCACCGAGGACCAAAAAGAGTGATCTTGTCTGTAAGAACAGTTTCCGGTGAGACTGCCATATTGATTTTTCTGTTCTCCTTGGTTGCCATAATATTGATGCTGTATTTTCTGCGGATATCCAGTTCTCCGACGGTTTTGCCGATCCATTCCTCTGGCACCTCTACCTCAAAAATGGCATGACCCTCATCAACCTCAATGTAATCCCGAATGTGGTCGGCGGTGTACCGAATAGAAGCCCATTTTGCTACCTGTTTTTCAGGGTAAATTACTTCGTCCGCTCCGTTACGCAGAAGGAATTTTTCCTGCACATCACGCTCGGCGCGGGATACAACTAATTTTGCGCCGAGTTCTTTCAGCAAAGAAGTGGTTTCCAGCGAGTTTTGAAAATTTCCGCCGATGGTGACGATGCATACATCAAAGTTTCCGATACCGAGCGACCTTAAAAACTCCGTGTTTGTGCTGTCGCCGATCTGTGCATTGGTGACAATCGTCAGACTTTCATTGACTCTTTCTTCGTTGATGTCTACCGCCATCACCTCGTGTCCGAGCTTATTCAGCTGCAAAGCAATATGCCTACCGAATCTGCCGAGACCTATTAACAATATGTTTTTCATAATATAGTAACTCCTTTATCCGACTGTGATTTTTTCGAGTGGCAGCTTTGCTCCGCTCTGATTTTTGTTGGAGACCGCCGCGTAAATCAGGGTAAGTCCGCCGACTCTGCCGAGATACATTAAGACGATCAAAATAAGCTGAGAAAGAACACTGAGCTGCGGTGTGATTCCAAGGGTAAGGCCGACCGTTCCGACGGCGGATGCCGTTTCGTAAAGGCAGGCGCTAAGCGGCAAACCTTCTGCCGTGCTGATAACAATGCCGCCGACAAAAAACAGCAGGAAATACATTACGGCAACGGCCGCGGCGTTTTTCACTGTCGAACCGTCAATGCGCCTGCCGCAGACTTCAGCATCGTCCTTTTTGCGACAAACGGAGAATGCACTCAGAATCAGAACGGCAAGCGTGGTCGTTTTTATACCGCCGGCAGTGGAACCGGGTGAGCCGCCGACGAGCATGAGCAGGGTCATAATTGCTTTGGAAGAACCGGTCATAGCGGTAAGGTCAGTGGTGTTGAATCCGGCGGTTCTCGGTGTGACAGACTGAAAAAGCGAGGCAAGGATCTTCTCACCGGGCGGCAGCCCCGTGAAATCGAAGAGGAAAAAGAATACTGCGGGGAGCGATAATGAGGATTGCCGTTGTTACCAATATGACCTTACTTTGCATACGGTATTTTTTGAAATGCCACTTGTTTGTGTAAATATCGTCCCAGGTCAAAAAATCCAATACCGCCCACAATAATTAAAAGCATAATTGCAATGTTTATTGTCGGCTCTCCTACGTATCCCGTAAGTGATGGATATTTGTTTTCGGTGGTGCCGAGTATGTCGAATCCTGCATTGCAAAAAGGCGGAGACCGAATGAAACGCCGCCATCCAAATTCCCTTAATACCGTAGTTTCCGCAAAATGTCGGCAGCATGACGATCATCCCGATAAGCTCGATCAAAAAAGTTCCCCGCACAATAAAACGAGTCAGGCGGACGATCCCGCCGACCTTAGGGGCAGAGATGGCATCCTGCATGGTACTGCGCTGCATCAGCGATATTTTTCTGCCGGACAGCATAGCGAAAAGTGCCGCAACTGTCACAACACCGAGCCCGCCTATCTGAATAAGCAGCAAAATCACCGCCTGCCCGAAAGCGGACCAATAGCTGCCCGTATCCTGCACGACCAGCCCCGTAACGCAAACGGCGGAGGTCGATGTGAACAGCGCCTCGTGAAACGGCGTAACAACTCCGGCAGTCGATGAAAACGGCAGCATCAAGATAAGTGCTCCAAGTACAATGACTCCGGCAAAACCCAGAGCAATCAGCTTAAAGGATGACAGCCGTTTTTTTCTATGTATAATTTCAAGCATATATATTTCTCCTTTTTCTGCTTGCTTACAAAGAGTATAACGTGAAATATAAAAAAACGGTGTAATGATTCGGCACTCTGTATTAAGATTGCATTAAGGCGCTCATTCTTTGCTCAGAGCCACTCTCACAGAACAACAAAAGGCTCTGTTCGAACAAATTAACAAACGGATGTAGAAATTACGACCGGAATGAGCTACAAGCGTTCACAAACGGATTTCGATTTGCATCGCGGCTAGCGTTTCAGGCTTTTCTCCAGCAGTATCAAAGCAACTCATAAATAGCTATATATAAATGTAAAAGGATGTTCCGTTTGGAGCGTCCTAATTTTTCCTTGCCTATGTTTTATATTTGTGTTTTGTTTTTCTTGGGATTGTCGGGCATATCAGTCATTTTTGACATTCTCACAAGCATTTCTTCTATGCCTTTTCTTCCTCTGTCTCTGTCGTCAATATTCATAACAACACTAAAATATGAGTGTCACAATGCGTGGTACTCCTTGATTTTATGCGGATATTTAGAAATACTTAAAAATCGTAACGCAGAATTTCACAGTTTTTAACACCGAAATCTGCATACTCCTCATTTGTCATATCGTTAAAATATGAGTTGACAACTCTTGCAATGCCGTTGTGTGCAACTAAAATACAAACCTTTCCGCTTGCTTTCACATCATCAAGCAGATTGTAAATTCTCTGTGCAAGGTGCAGCATAGACTCTCCGCCGTCATAACGGCTGACGAAATCTCTTTTGGCAATGCGAAATTCTTCGCCGTTTCTTGGCGTTCCCTCATATTTTCCAAAGTTTTGCTCGGTTAATCTCGGCTCTGCTTTTGCAGGAATTCCCGTGATTTCCGAAATGTGCTTTGCGGTTTTTTCGGCTCTCATAAGCGGAGAATAGAGGATGATATCTGCTTTTATATTCTCTGAAAGAATTTTCTTGCCCGTTTCAACAGCCTGTTCATGACCTTTTTCCGTGAGGTCAATATCCGTTGAACCGCAGATTTTATTTTCAACATTCCACACGGTCTGTCCGTGTCTGACAAAATACATATGTCCCATAAGCGTTCTCCTTGCAGTTTTTCTAAACACTATTTTAATTGAGCCGACAACGAAAATCAAGTTACAAAACAAATTTTTGCAAATAAATTGACAGCGGCAAAGTCAGCTGATATATTTGATATGTACAGTTCAAAATTAAAAACGGAGTGATTTGTATGAAGAAAACTTTGATTGTAATAGATATGCAGAATGATTTTATTGACGGCAGTCTCGGTACTGATGAGGCTGTGAAAATTGTGTCTAATGTACGCAAAAAGATTGAAGAATACCGTTCAAACGGTGATGAAATTATTTTTACAAGGGATACTCACGGGGAAGATTACCTAAGCACTCCCGAGGGCAAAAAGCTGCCCGTTGTGCATTGCGTAAAAAATACTCACGGCTGGCAGATTGCAGACGGACTTGATGTTCCCGATGCAATCCATATTGACAAGCCGTCATTCGGCTATACTCATTGGGATAAATTCTGCTTTGAAAAAGTCGAGCTTGTAGGACTTTGCACCGATATCTGCGTTGTGTCAAATGCGTTGATTCTAAAGGCACTTTTCCCGAACGCTGAAATCAGCGTTGATTCGGCTTGCTGTGCCGGCGTAACCCCCCGAAACCCACAATTCCGCCCTTGCAACAATGAAAATGTGCCAGATTGATGTGGTGTGATTTAATAATAAAATATATTGTGATTTTAAGTTCGTGATATTGAATATATTAAAATACTTTGCGATAATTACTTGGTAAGGAAACGGTGGCAGCTGTTTCGACTCCCTTATCAAAGGGGGGTGATTGCGTGGAATACATAGCTGTGAGAATCATCTTCACATTTTTTATTGTGTTCACCATAAAGAAATAACCGCCCTGTGTCGTGAACAGAGCGGTTAATCTTTAATTAATTTTTATTGTTCAAACTTACGAAACAGCTAAAGCCGTTTTCTTACTTGTATATTATCATTGATGAACAATTATGTCAATAAAAAACTTCAATTTTGTTTGACAAGAGATTGAAGTTTTATTTTTGTATGTGCTAGTTTTTTAGAAAATTGAAGATTATTCAAAATAAATCAATTGTAAAATTTTTTGTATGAAGCTACTCGGAAAGTTCAAATATTCTTTCTATAACAGCTTTGAAAAATGGTAAATCTTTTTTTTCCTGCTGATAATCCATATAACTCCAATGTGTGATATATCTCCATTTTGAAATCAACAATGATGTGGCTGTGCTGTAATCCGTATGTTTCAGCATTTTCTTAAGCTGTTTGTAATCGGTAATATTTAAAATGTTTTTGTTATTATATTCATATTTTGAATCATTGAAACTGCCTAATTTAAATCCCATTTTTACCAAATCATTACCGAAATTCATTTCAAAATCATGAATATCCATAGAATTATTGATGAATTTTTCGTAGTATGGTTTTAGCAGCTTAGCGGTATTTTTTCTTCCGTTTATGTATGAAATAGGATTTTGCGTCATATTTACTAAATCGGCAATGTTTTTGTTTATGTAAATATTCGGCTTATTAACTGCTTGACAGGTGCAGTATTTGCGATTTGACCTTGAAAGATTTTCTTTGCACAATCGTGGATAGAATGGAGTTTCCACACCTGAAGAATACCACTTCATATTTTCATAAACTCCGACAATCAGTCCGTGATTCACAGCAATAAGATAGTCGCAATTTTCTGCTCGTTTGGTGTCGATTATCCAATGACCTCTCGCACATTCCATAACTTGGCTGTCTGACATATCGTATTTATAAAGTGAATTTATTTTAACAATTAAAAGATTGCGGAAAATATCTTCTTTTGAAAGAATTTCGGCACCGTAAATTTTTTCAAAATCTTCAGCTGTAATAACAGGTGCTGTGTGGTGTCCAGAAACTACATTAGTCAGTGATTGAGTGTCAATGTAGTTCATTATATTTATCAAAGCCGATTCGGCAACGAATGCCTCTTTTTCCGAAAGACCATATGATATAATTAGTTTTTTGATTTTGTTACCCGATGAGAGTATTTCTTTTATACGATTCGACTTATTTGAGTTATCGAGTTTTTCTTCGTGTTGAAAAATACGGTTGTTAATTCCTTTGCCTATGTAAAATATTTTGTTATCTCTTGGATCTGCAAGGGCATAAACATAGTAACCTAATTTTTGTTTTACCTTATCGGAAAAGCCATTCATAAGAAACATACCTTTCAGCTTAATTTATTTAATGATACCATAAATGTTAAATACGGTAAAGCGTTGTTTTGTGTACTTGATTTATACAAATACGGTCGGGAAAATTCGGTGTATTGTTTTACACCTGTCTTCCCGACCGCATTTTTTATTATTACCTATTTTTAAAAATCATTCTTCCATTTGCTTGCCGAGGAATGCGGCGGCGGTTTGTGCAAGCTTGATTTCGGCATTTGTCGGGATTTTGGTCTGTTCGCCTGTGAGCATAACTACCGCACCCGAAACATCTCCGGCGGCGATAATCGGATAGATTACCGATGCATAATGTTCAATGCCCTCAATCGGCTGAATATCGCCGAGCGTCTGCTGTGTTGCCGAATAGGTTTTGCGATTTTCCATATATCCCTCAAGTACGGTTGTTACCCTGCGCTCAAGAAATTCACGCTTTGAAACTCCTGCGGCGGCGACTACATGGTCACGGTCTGTTATGATTGTCGGCATTGAACTGATTTTGGCGAGCACATCTGCATATTGTGACGCAAACTCCGCAAGCTCTCCGACAGGCGAATATTTTTTAAAAATAACCTCGCCGTCCGTTGCGGTATAAATTTCGAGCGGATCACCGCCACATATAACATTGACACCGAAAGCCTTGTCCTTCTGGTTTCTGACCTTTTGGACGATTGTGGCTGATAAGTTACCCTCGATGTCCCAATTAAAATTTACAACTTTTCCTCTATAACCAGCTTCTTCCAGTTCTTCTTCTGTAAGCGTTCCCGTTTCCAACAACATGGTAATGTCTGGTTTCAACTGAATATCAATACGTGCATCTATCCCATCATACACCATGATTTTATCTACAATAAGCAACAGATCGTCTTTATCCAATTTATCTTTTTCCAGTATATCATGAAAAATCTGTAACGCCGTCTTCGCTATCCTGTTGACTTCTATCGTTGTATTTCTTCGCTCAACAGTCATTTCCAACTGCTTCTCCAGACCATCTATTTTCTGCAGAAGCTCCACTTCCATTTCTTCATAGGTTTCTTCTATGATATCCCGATTTGCCTCATCTGCCTTCATCAGTTCCCGGATTTTTTGCTTCTGAGTCGCTTTGTAGCTCTCCCTTGCTTTCGCCAGATCAACCTCTAGCTGTGCAATTGTTGAAGCAGACGTTCTCATTGTCTGTGGCTCTGTCTTGATAGCTTTTTCCAGTTCCGCAATCATTTTCTCGGAATTCTTCATCACTCGTTCGATATACTTCTTCAACATTGTATCGAGAACATCCACTCTTGTATGATGGGAAGTACACCCTTTCAAACCTCGCTTATGATAAGTCCCACAGGTATATGCAGGTGCCAGGTCAGAACGGCTCATAGAAAACATCGGGCTTTGGCAATCTCCACAGAACAGAAGTCCTGAATATACGTTGTCGTATTTTTTCACACCTCTGTAATTTGATTTTGTCCTTGCTTTTAAATTTTGCTGTGCCTTCATGTATTCCTTAACATCAACAATCGCAGTGTGATGATTTTCAAACACTTTATGTTCTTCCTCATCCAGTTTTTTATCTGTGCCATTGATATTTCTTCGGGTATATTTATGCTGTCGGAGCGTTCCAATATAAAAAATCATTCTGTAAAATTCCACTGATACTCGGAACCGCCCAAACCGGACTCGCCTTAATTTTTACTTCTATCTTTCCCTTACTTTTTGATGGCTTCAGCTTCTTTACGCTCCTTTTCTAACATCCGAGGTGTCGGTATATTCTTTTCTGTAAGATAATTGGCTATTTTCTTATATCCCCATCCCTTATTGTACAGACTGAAGATTTCACGAACCACCACTGCTGCCTGCTCATCCACCTCAAACACCATATTTTTCGTATCAACAAAATAATATCCGTATGGAACAGCACAAATCCAATTGGCATCGTTTTGGCGGCTCTCCACAACTCTCCTAACCTTTTTTTTGAAGTGTCTGTTACCGGCATTTCATTCAAAAGGAAACGCACCTGAATGTTATTCCAATCGTCATAAGTTGGGTAATCAATTCCATCCCCGATTGAAATAATACGCACTCCCGCATCTCTCAAATCCTCAAGTTCTACAAGTCCCCGGCTATTACGACGTGAGAATCTTGAGAAATCTTTGATGATCAATATATCATAAGTTCCATCCATCAAAAGTGGTCTCATTCTCTGATAATCTTCTCTCTGTTCAAAGGTATATCCACTTTTATCACGATCTTCATAATAATCAACCATCACATCGGGAAACGTCTGTTTCACATATGTTCTGATAATTCTTCTTTGATTTTCAATTGATGTATTATCTCTGTCCTTTTCAGTATCGACAGAAATACGCATATATGCAGCAATCTTTTTCGACATTCTTTCACCACCAATGTTATATTTTTTATTTGTTGTATTTTGCAAACAACATTGTAACATACTCACTTGTACCATACAATATCTTTTTGTCTGTTTCTTGATTTTGGAAGTTAGTCATGTACCATGGCAGACTTATTTATCTGCCATACAGAGAAATTCTATCGTTCTCTTTCCTTTGCTTTCTTAACATTTTTCTCCGCTAGAACCTGCTTATTATGGATTAAAAGTTCTTTTGTCAGCTTTACAATATCCTCTTTTCCCGAAAGGAATACACATACTTTATATCCCATTTTATTCCATTTTCTATAATCCGGTTTCAACGACTCACGAAACGCCTCGTCTTCCTTTTCTTCGTTAGAAAGCCAATAATATGCAATTTTATCCTTTTCACTAACTTCCAAAACCAATCTTTCACACCTCCGTTCTTTCCATATTTTTCCTCAATGAGCATTCATCTATTCATCTTTGTTTTACCAGCCGATATATATATTTCTTCTCGGCAGGTAATATTCTTACTCTACTTAGTCTTAATAGTTTCTGTTATTCCGAAATCAAGAAATCCGATTATCAGAACTTTTTTAAATAAATAATGCTCGGTTTTCCCTGCCCCTGCCGCTTTCGTAAAATCAGATCCGACTTCTCTAATTCAGAAAACAATTTGCATATTTTTTCATGTCCGAAGTGGAGTTTTTCTTTTGCTTCTTTCACAGTAAAATACTGATAGACACGACCATATTTATCTGTCCATCCGTTTTTACAGACAAATGCATTCGATCAAGAAGTAGTCCATAAAGCATTTTGGCATCAGTAGAAACTGCCTTGTACTTTTCATCCGTAAACAAAGCTTTCGGCACTTTATAGAAGACATAATTCTCTGCTTCGCTTGCCTTAAAATATTGGTTCAAGTTCAAACCTCCTTTCACTCATTTGGACAAGCACTGGCAAAATGCACACCCAAAATCATCTGTTTTATGAAAAATTATTCATATCCCTTACACTTATTTAGAATAAAATGTTCATTTGACACCCTGTTTGAATGAAAAAAAATCATAAGAAAAGATTTTACTATTTACGAATAGCGAGCAGACCATTTTTCGCTCCTGCCGGCGTGAAAACGGTCAATGTCTCGTTAGGGAGAATCCCTAAGACCCCTGAAATTTCTGAAAGCATTTTGAGCATGAAAAAACCACAGCAGAATTTGCTCCACTGTGGTTTGACTCTGTTAATTCTTTTTTTCCATATGGTGTGATTGACTCTGCCACCATTGATAAATTATCCTGTCTGTCCGTATCGTAAGTATAAGTTGTTGTCTTAGGCTTAGGTTCTGTAAAGATAGCTGTGCCGCCAACACCGAAATATTTTTCAAAGAATACTTTTAGTTTATCAATAATCCCTTGTTTCTTCTTTTCTCTGCCTCCACCACCAAATCGTGAAATCGGTGGCATGATTTTGTCTATGTCTGTTCCTGCGGTCTTGATTTCTCCATCCCGGAAAGCATTCTCGATAAATTTACGAGTGTCCTGTGGTTTCAATTTTTCTGTGGTAATGATTTCCTGCAAATCACGTTCTCGTTGATCTACCACATAATCGTGCCACTCAGACATAACATCGTCCACATCATTGATACCTGCGATAAAATTTTCAATAAGTTGTTTCTTACTTCGCAGTTCTGGACTGGCATTGATTGCCTTGTTAATCGTAATCAATACTTCCTTATCTTCGCAATGCGTATCATGATACTTCTTGACAAGCATTAAGATATAGTCAATGTTGATTTCTATCTGTCGTATTAACTCAATTTCAAATACTACATCATCTGTAATATCTGTGCTTTTCCGTCGCTTGTTCTTCCAATCATCACGTAAATCTTGATAACGTCCAAGGTAGTCTTGCATATCTCGCTCAGAAATCAATTCCTTGCCTTTAAAATCATCAAAAGAAAGCAGAAGATTTCTCATGCGCAAAATAGCACCGAACAATGCAATAAAATCTTTCTGGTTCTGTTCTCCTACAATCTGCGTCTCTGTCAACGGGAACTTTTTCTTTCAAGTCTTCCATCAAGTCCACATATCCCGGCATTGATTTTCCATCAACAGATTCGTAACCGTAATAATAGTCCTTAAAGCTTTGCAGTAAAACAATCCCTCCGGCATTTTTATCTCCGAACAACGAAATAGCACTGTCCACTCGTTTTTGCAAATTTCTAAAACATACAATATTGCCAAAGGTCTTAATGCTATTCAAAATACGGTTTGTTCGAGAAAACGCCTGAATCAGTCCATGCATTTTCAAATTTTTATCTACCCACAATGTATTCATCGTTGTGGCATCAAAGCCTGTCAGAAACATATTAACAACAATAAGGATATCCAACTCTTTGTTTTTCATACGAAGCGACACGTCTTTATAATAATTCTGAAATTTATCACTGGATGTATCATAATTCGTGTGAAACATTTTATTGTAGTCCCCTATTGCTTCTTCCCACTGATCAAGCGCAGATGTATCTTCAGAATTTTCCTCATCTAAAATACCATCTGATTCTTCTTCATTCGCACCATAATCGCTGTTTTTAGCCATCTGTCACTGATAATAGAGTTTTGCCATCCCGATACTGCAAAGATGGAGTTAAAACCACTGATACGCCACCTCTTCTCAATATTCGTAAGCGTATTATATATGTAAGTTTTATCCCCACGATAGGTCTTCTGGTCAAAATGCTCCAGTATGTACTGTGTTACAATTCGGATACGCTCAGGAGCCATCATAACCTTTTCACGGTTGATGTCCCAGACCATTTCGTCTGTAATTTCTTCTTCCACATCCATTGTTTTAATATAATCCACCCGGAATGGAAGAACATTTTTATCGTTAATAGCATCCACAATCGTGTAGCTGTGGAGCTGGTCTCCAAAAGGTCTGACCTGTAGTAACGAACTCCGGATTTTTTGCTCTGCCAGAGTTTACCGAGAAAATCGGTGTTCCCGTAAAGCCAAACAAATGATATTTCTTAAAGTTCTTAACAATCGCTGTATGCATGTCTCCAAACTGACTGCGGTGGCACTCATCAAAAATTATGACAACATGTTTCTGATAAACTTCATGTCCCGGATTTTTTCTTGATAAAGGTCGACAGTTTCTGAATTGTAGTAATAATAATTTTTGCATTTGGATTTTCCAACTGTCGTTTTAATATCGTTGTTGAAGTGTTACTGTTCGCAGCTCCTTTTTTCAAAACGATCATATTCTTTCATCGTCTGGTAATCCAAGATCCTTACGGTCAACCACAAACAATACTTTATCAATATATGGCAGCTTTGAAGCCAGCCTTGCGGTCTTAAATGAAGTCAATGTCTTTCCAGATCCGGTAGTATGCCAGATATAGCCGCCACCTTCGATACTGCCATACTTCTTATAATTGTTAGCAATCTCAATCCGATTCAGAATTCGTTCTGCAGCTGTAATCTGATATGGACGCATGACCATCAGCATATCCTCAGAGGTAAAAATGCAATACTTTGTAAGAATATTCAAAATTGTATGCTTTGCAAAAAATGTCTTTGTAAAATCAATTAAGTCAGGAATTACCCGATTGTTTGCATCTGCCCAAAAACATGTGAACTCAAAACTATTGCTGGTCTTTGTCTTGCTGGCACCTTTTTCTCATGCTCTTTTTCTGCATTTTTTCGGGTACTGTTAGAACAATATTTTGTATTTGTCCCATTGGAAATCACGAAAATCTGCACATATTCAGACAAACCTGAACCAGCCCAGAAGCTGTCTCGCTGATAACGGTTGATTTGATTGAATGCTTCACGAATTGCAACACCCCTGCGCTTCAATTCGATATGCACAAGCGGAAATCCATTGACTAACACTGTCACATCATAACGGTTATCATGCTTTGCCCCGTCTTCTGTACCAATCACGTACTGGTTGATAACCTGTAAAAAGTTGTTGTGGATATTCTTTTTATCAATCAGCGTAATATTCTTCGTCGAGCCATCATCACGCTTTAATACCTTTACGGTATCTTCCTGTATCGTTCTTGTCTTTTCAACAATTCCATCATTTGAATTGGCAAGGATTTCAGAAAAGAAGCGTTTCCATTCATCATCAGAAAAGTGATAACCATTCAGCTTTTCAAGCTGTGTACGCAAATTTGCAGTTAAATCTTTCTCGGTATGAATATGCAGATACTCATATCCCTGCTCACACAACAAGCGAATGAATTCCTTTTCCAAATCTGCTTCTGACTGATAGCTATCTGAACGTGCCTTTTCCGGCTCATATTCTGTAACTACCGTATTTTCATTTGTCGCTGCGACAATGTTGAAATATGGCACATTTCTCGCCTCCCTACTTTTGTAATTCTTTAAAGGATAATAGCTTATCCCTGTAATATTCATATTGTTTCTGACGGGCTTCTATTTCTGCCGGAAGTCCCGTTGACAGGTCATTGCAAAGGCTATGGAACTTACTCAATATATCTACAATTTCCTGCTGTTTTTCTATACTCGGAATAGTAATTTGATATTCTGCAATCGTTTTTCCCGTTAAAGATGCCCTTGTTGTAAATGCACAATGACTTGTAACATACTTTCTGAAATCTTCTGTGGCAAAACAAAATACACAATATTCCGGTAATAAGTAATTTGTTTTTGGTGTCGCCTTAATAGTAAATCCATTAAAAACACAGTCTCCAATATCATCAAGCATTACCGACGACCAGCCAACATCTTCTGCTGTTTCTGATGTTCGAGTAAAGAATACATCTCCTCGATGTACTCCCAATTTTTTCAATTTCAGCAGAAGTACATTCCACCAATGCTGTAATATCTTTTCCCTTAAGAAATCTGTTATTATAAACATCTGTATATCTGATAAAAGGAATGCCTGAACCAAAGAATTCTTTTCCTTTGCTCAATCCATTGCGAAATTCAAACAAACATCCCATCGGCAGTGTAACATAGCCAAATACATACTGAATAAGCCTAATCGCACTCAGCTCTGTCTGTCTGTCTGTCTGTCTGTCTGTCTGTCTGTCTGTCTGTCTGTCATGAGCATGCTGCCCGTTTCAGCAAATGTCAATAGTAAATCTCTATAATATTCATATTGTTTTTGACGAGCTTCAATTTCGGCTGGTAAGCCTATATTCAGATCATTGCAGATTTTCTCAAAATTATCCAGAACATCTGCATATCGTTCCTGAACTTCAAGTGATGGCAACGGAATTATAATTTGTTCAATAGATGGAACATTCGAGTGAACCACCTTACTTTTTACTTTTCCTTTGCTTTTCTGTTCTCTTGCTTGCTGTGTTGCAAGCACATGAGCTAAGTATCTCGGATTTTGCTTATGCTTCAATACAACAATATCTCCACCCGCAAGGCACTTCTCATGTCCAATATATGCTACTGATTTTGCAATATCTTCTACGCTCTCACCTGTAATAGCAAAGAGAATATCTCCATGCTCAAAATATTTCGGATTAGGAACAAATTCAAGTTTCGTATGTCGACACATTCCTTGAACCAAGTATTATAGGTAGTATAGATTTCCCCATAACGAACACATGGTATTCCTTCTCCAGTTACCTGATCACGTTTTATTCCAGTGCCTCTATAAATATCTGTCGCAATGTCCTTTAAAGTTACCATTGGAACATTTTTTTTAGGTTTTAATAACTCATCTCTATAAAATTCATACTGTTTTTTCCGAGCTGTAAGCTCGGCTGTAAGCTCGGCTGTAAGTAACGTGAAAGAGTCCAAAATATGAACTATTTCACATTGTACCTCCAGAGGAGGTACAGGGATCCTAAGCATCTTAATATCTTTCGTCAGTAAATGCTTTTACCGTACCACTTTGTTTTGAATTTTCAATTTTTTTCATAATTGGGGACAGTAAATGTGACAAAAAGCTATTCAAAATAATTGCAGATTCGTCCTTTGACCAAATCTTACATACTCGTTGACACAATATTCCTCTATCCATTTTCCAATTTCCAACATGAAAATTTCCATCCATTCCGACCAACAAATCACCATACTGTAAATTGTATTGTTCAGGAATTATTTCAGTCGTAAAAGTTTTCGTTAATCCTTCTAACACATCTCTAATGCGTACTAATGGAAGACCTATTCCTTCTTCATTAAATTGGGTTGCATCACAAGGATATCCGTATAGCACATTGGCAACATCCAATAAAAATTTATATTCCACCCCATTCGGGCAAAGTTCCGCAATTAACTCATCTAATCTGTTCATCACATGTTCTCCATTATTTTTTCATTAGAATACTCTTCAACCTGTTTGCGCAGTATATATTCATCACTCATTATGTATTTCTTATCATATTTAACTTTTGCAATTGGAGAAAAATAATATCCATACCCTTCTAATACCGGACTAAAATCACTTGTAATTGCACAAGTCACATTTGCTGTATTTTTCCCTTTACAATCTCCTAATCGTAATTTAACCTCTCGAAGAGAAAGTTTCTTAAATCCTTGTTCAAAAAACAAAAAGCAAACTCCTCCCTTTCTAGCTTCTGAATGGTATGCAAGGCAATCAGGCTTCTCATATCCTATTCTATCAATAATTTCTTTCTCATCATTTGTAAGTTCTTCATGGTTACCAACTTTTTTCAAAATTTTATCAAATCCAAAATGAATACCATCAATTATTCGAAGACTTTCTGCCGGATAAATTGTAGGTATAAAACTACTTCCATCGTCATATGCCCAAAATGTCAAAATATTATTACTAGACCCCCACTTTTTTATTTCCGCTTTTGCCGTTTGAGGGCAGTCTGCCCAATATGACAATTTTTGTCCGGGAAAAAGATTTGAATATCTATTATCTTTTCTACTTACTCTAAGATTTCCATTATGAAGTTCACTTACCGTTTTTCCATAATAATTTTTTTCAAACTCAAGACATCTAAAAAATTGAAATCATGCGATTCTATTATTGGCAATTCCTGATGTTTCCATATATCCATTCCCCAATATTGATTTTGAAAGAATTCTCCCATAATACTATACCTCAATTTTCACAATAACTTTATCAGCCTTGTCCGACCGTACCTGCTTACATCCCACAATTTTACATATTTTCCACTTCACCACTATTCTTAAGATCATCTGGATGCTGCATATAAAATATTTCCTTCTGCCTTTCAATTTCTGTTTTTAACTGCTCTTTTTTGTTGGCAGGCAAGTCAGATATTTCGACATAAAGAGATGGTCATTGTCATGAAGAACAGAATATCTTGCAATATCTTCATCGGTTTCTGAGCATAGTAAAATACCAATTGTCGGATTGTCCCCTGCCTTGCATTTCAACTCATCGTACATTCTCACATACATATCAATCTGACCAACATCCTGATGGGTTATTTTACCCATTTTCAAATCAATCAGTACATAACATTTGAGTTCAATATTATAAAACACAAGATCAATGTAATAATCTTCCGTCTCTGTGACAATATGCTGCTGACGGGCTACAAACGCAAATCCTCGTCCCATTTCCATCAAAAAATCCCGGATATGGGTAATAATTGCAGCCTCCAAATCACTTTCCAAATAACTGTCTTCATTCTTAAATCCCAAAAATTCTGCCATAATTTGGATTTTTCAACAACTCAAAACTATTTTTTGATAGCCTTCTGTTTTTTGCTTCATCTCCGCAATAACATTTTCTTTTTTCGGAGACTGTAAAAGACGATAGTAATACTGTGTAGAAATATTACGGTCGAGTGTCCGGCTGCTCCAGCCTTCATTTGCAGCTTCATTCATATACCATAGTCTTGCATTTTCATCCGGAACACGCAAAAGACTCCGAAATTGCGTCCAGTTTAAATTGTGAACGCATGCGTTCACAATCTCCTCTTCTGGAAAATAAAGATAAAATTTACGGAAATATTGTAAATTTCTTTTTGAATAACTGTTACCATATTCTCTCGTAAGTTCCTTAGCTAATGCTTCTACCAGTGCTTTTCCATATTCCGCTCTTGTATTTCCTGCCTGCTCCTGTTCGACAATCCGTTTTCCAACATTCCAATAAGTCAGAACCATCGCTCTGCTGGCAGCGTTATAGGCATCCTTCTGTCCTAAAGCAATAATATTTTCACATCAGTAATAACAGATTGGTATTCTGTTAAATTATTTTCCATATCAGTTTACCTCAATTTCTGCGATGATTTTATCAATCTCATCACGTAACACCTGTTCACGTGCTACAATCTCCTTAATTTCTGCATTCAACTTTACAATATCAATCTTCTCTCTGGTATCTTCTGCCTCCACATAAGTAGATACTGACAGGTTATAGTCATTTTCCGATACTTCTTCATAACTTGCCAAATGAGCGAAATGTTCAACTTCTTCACGCTTTGCAAACACATCAACAATACGCTCAATATTTTCTGGAGTGAGTTTATTATTATTCGTAACCTTTACACATTCACCAGTTGCGTCAATGAATAGCGTCTTGTTATCCGTCTTATTCTTCTTCATGACCATAATACAAGTCGCAATAGATGTTCCAAAAAACAAATTACTCGGTAACTGAATGATACAGTCTACATAGTTATTATCAATCAAATACTGGCGAATTTTCTTCTCTGCACCACCACGATACATAATGCCCGGAAAACATACAATCGCAGCGGTACCGTTGGATGCAAGCCATGACAAGCTATGCATGATAAATGCCATATCTGCCTTGCTTTTCGGTGCAAGTACACCTGCCGGAGCAAAACGTGGATCATTGATCAACAAAGGATTATCATTTCCTGCCCACTTAATGGAATATGGTGGATTTGAAACGATCAATTCAAACGGTTCATCATCCCAGTGCTGTGGGCTAATCAATGTATCCTCACAGGCAATATTAAATTTATCAAATCCCACATCATGAAGAAACATGTTAATACGGCACAGATTATAAGTAGTAATATTGATCTCCTGTCCATAGAAACCATTGCGAATAGCATCTTTTCCAAGAATTGTCTCAGCCTTTAGAAGTAAACTACCACTACCACAAGCCGGATCATATACTTTGTTGATTTCTGTTTTTCCTACAGTTCCCAGTCTTGTAAGCAACTCTGACACATCTGCCGGAGTAAAGAACTCTCCACCAGATTTGCCCGCATTCGACGCATACATCATCATCAGATACTCATACGCATCACCAAAGGCATCGATAGAATGGTCTTTTTACATCACCGAGGTTCATATCGCCAACACCATTCAGCAATTTAACCAGTTTCTCATTACGTTTTGCGACTGTCGAACCCAGCTTATTGCTATTAACATCATAATCATCAAATAGTCCTGCAAAGTCACTCTCTGCCTCACTGCCCTTAGCCGATTCCTCAATATGTCGAAATACTCGCTCAAGCGTTTCATTCAAATTTTCGTCATTTACGGAGTTTGCACGGACATTGCAGAACAAC
>VOFD01001882.1_pt1 | contig 20491 bp, 35 predicted proteins | sample 5384101 | NCBI WGS metagenome assembly VOFD01 (sample SAMN12384723, study PRJNA508395) | human gut metagenome | isolation source: healthy gut C | host: Homo sapiens
CAGTCTTGAATATACCTTATTTGCTGATGGCTGTATCTGTCTGTATTCTTGCCCTTTTGGTATGTGTCGCCTGATTAACTTGTTCGCGTTTTCATTGGATCCACGTTCATAACTGCTGTATGGGTGGCAGTAATATATCTTTGTTCTGTCCGTGCCGGGGTGGAGCAATGAACGCTTCATGCCTGCATAGTCCGCAAACTCAACACCATTATCAACCGTGATGGTTTTGAAAAGCTTCTGGAAGAGTCCGCCAAGTCTTTTTTCAAGCTTATCAAGTTCCGCAACTACAGACCGCGCTTTTCCGTCCGGCATCTTCCTAATGATCTCGTTTCTGGTTTTACGCTCAGTAAGGACCAATAGGCATGTTTTAGATACTCCTTGTTTTCCGCGTACAGTGTCCATTTCCCAGTGTCCAAAGTCATTCCTTAATAAAATTCCTTTGTCTCTATTTTCAATAGACTCCCCAGCACTTGCGCGCTTTTGCACCCTCACCTTTTTAGGGTGTTTCTTGCGCTTCGACTTTACAGGTAGCTTTTTATTTGTAAGTTCCAGAAAAAAGACCTTTGTCGATATATCTATAAAGAGTGTTTGAACTGATAGAGGTTTTAAAGCCTTGCAACCTTGCCAGTGCAAGAGCGACAGCAGGAGAGCAGCCATCTTTGATTATTGTTTTTTCTACAAATTCCACAAACTCCATATCATTACCGACCTTTAACGGTCTACCCTTTGATGTCTGCATATACTCATGATTTCTTTGTGCCACTTCTGCACTGTATCTCTCACACTCTGTTAAGTCACTGTTAGTATGTATATATATACCTCTTTTGTATTCCCTTGTTATAGTCGCTCTTGAAAAGTGTAAAAACTTTGCAACATATGCCCGGTTATGTCCGGCATTAAGCAGCGTTTCCATTTTCACCCTGTCATTCCATGTCATTTGTTTATATTTCATGCTTACCCCTCTTTTATCGCAAAAAAAATATGTGCCATCCCTGACACATATTTTTATGGTATTATTTGTTAAAATCCTACTGGTAATATTTTCCAGTTACAATTCAATATCACTTACTCAGAAAGCGACCTCATGCAAAATAATCTTTCTAAATATGCTCTCCAATATCGGAACGGCAATACTATTTCCCGCCTGTTCATATAATGCTTTGAAATACTTCCCGTTTTTTTTTCTTAACCGCTTTTGCCCTGTCAAAATCCTCGTCCGTGTATCCCATCAATCGCCAACACTCACGTTCGGTCAAATAACGATAATTTCTCAAAGCACATCTAGGCGACCCAATCCCTCCAAATAACTCAAGGATTTGTATTGTCTCATTGCACATAACTTACCCCTCCATTCCCCTTAAAATTAAATGTCATCTGATCAGAAAAAGATCTGCTTCATCGCCTGTTAAATCTCTAAAACCCTCACCTTTTGCCATCGTCTCAGCCGTGGCAACTTTAGGGGAAAGAACAGAACATTGTTCACATAAGCTTTTGCTTCATCAAGACTTTTATCCCGTGCTGCATATCTGCCGTGTACAGGATTATCTAAAGTCTGCACATATAGATATTTCAGGCTTTCAGGCTGCCACATGCGTATAGTCATTGTAAGCGGTGTCATTTTTATATAGAGTTTGCAGCGCCTGCGGAGCTGCGTTATATCCTCATTATCTGAACCGGGAAGCTCCCGAAAAAGTTCTTCCATGCTCTTACTGGTAGTTATGATCATAAGTTTGCACTCCAGGAACTTGTTGTGATACCGCGCGCGAACCATCGATTGTGTGTGATTATCAAGCAGTTTTAACAAACTACTGAAATTAACATCATTTGCGCGCAGATCATCCAATATCACGCAGTCTTGCCCTTTGTAATCATCAAGCATATCTTCACCGCCGGATGAAATATAACAACTGTATTCATTTTGTGCTGCTAATTCCTTTGCATAGGTGGTCTTTCCACAACTGCTATCACCATAAATATAAAAAACTTCCATATCTCTGTTTTCTCCTTTTACACGATCTAACCGATACTTAAAAGCGTTATCTATTGACTTCCTGAATCTGTCATATTCCTGAATAGTTATGTAATCGGTATAATTGTATTCTCTTATTACACCACTGATTATAAGATCAGAAATCTCTGCTTTTCTTTGCTTATCTGCTTTCCTTACTCCGTGCCGTGTCACGCTCTTTCACAAAATCAAAGTTACTTTTGACTTCTTCATCAAGATACTGATATTTTTTCCGGCACATTTCTATGCGTCGCATATGCGAGAGCATCAGCAAACCGCCCTTGAATACGTCCGATATAGTTTTATGTGATACCAAACCACTTTTACAGATTGAATCCGTAGGAGTTGAGTCCTTAAATCTAATATATATATGCCAGTGTGCAGCCTTTGGAGAGCCGTCATCATTGACATCCTTGTCATGCAGGATATACGCATAATCTTTAATGGCGTTATGATCAAGACCGGACTCTACATCTTCAGCATTCATATATTCTAACTGCTGGATGATCTCGCATGTTTTCCACGTTTTAGGAGTTCTGTCTTTTTTCTTTTTTTCTGTTTTTTCGTTTTCCATAGTTTTTCCCTCGTTTTCATGTATTTTTACACCTTTTACACCTTTTTACACCATGCCGAGGACAAGCCCCCTCGGCATAGCCTAGAAATATTGATTTTACCGTAGTTTCAGAGTAATAGGAGATAGTAGAATTACACCATTACACCTTATTTTTTATATACTTCTTATTTCTCCGTATAAGCGCACTTGTTAAAGGTGTAATTTGTGTATTTTTTCTTTATTATGATAGTACCATTCCAACACCCCAACCCCTTGTCCGACTCCCAAGGGGCTATTATTTTGTTGGCGTGCTGACAGCTTTCAAAAGCTTTTGTTATCTCATAAAACGCAGCACATTGAGAGCCAGGCGGCACAAATTGTTGAACATCAGTATTATGTTATTGATTAGTCTTATGATAAGCTTCATGGTATCACCTCCACACGTTCTAAGACGGTACGCAGTAACCTTCCGTGGATGACCTGTCAAGGCACGGCAAGCCTTTAGGCCTTGACAGGTCATCCACTACAGGCATAGTTATAGTTAGGGCAGTGCGGAGCACTGCGCTACGCTCAACTTTTATTATTTAAAGGGCGCAGCTACGGCACAGGCTGGCAGGCACGCGCGCGGGGCTGAAACCGCCAGCGGCGCGCGTTATCTCTTGCGTTTCCTGAACCTCTTCTTTATTCCGGTTGCAAAGTCTATATTTGGTTCAATGACTCCCTGAGCCGCAAGGATCTCAGAATCTGAAAGCATATCTGCTTTTTTGAGATCTTCAACGATCGCGCTTGTGTCATATGCATGATAGTCTTTGTCGAATACGAACTTAAAGCCAATCGACAACGGTTTGATCATGTCTATGTTGTCGCAGTTCTCGAAGCTTACCGCGTCATACTCACGCACGGATAGGATTCTCCACGTTTTATTAACACAATAAAGACTTCCAGTGATCTGACGAAGCAGCGCATCAACAAATTTGAAACGCTGCGCAGTGCAGAGAATGCCGATCTTATTCTTTTCGCACCTGTAGAAGTCGCTTTAATAGCTCTGTACTTATGTTGTCCTTGTAGTTCCTAGAGTTCCATATCGCGCCGACCTCATCGAACACAAAGAGTGTTACATCATCCTCATCCTGAACCACATTCTTTAACTGCTCCGCAGTCGTGAACGGTGTATAGGGCACGTCCAGAAGTTCCACATTGCTGATCAGGTGGATATGCTGCGTGACAAACTCTTGCTTGTTCTCGTTCCAGACCGGGAGACCGTCATATTTATTAAATATCTGTCTTGCAAGCATAGTCATGTCTAAGGTTTTACCACTTCCAAACACCTTGTTGCGGTAAGCCGTTATCATGTATATTCTGCCGTATGCCTTGCAGCGGTTACGCTCCTTATGTTTTATGTACTTGTAAAGATCTACCGCGCCGTTGGTTATGATGTGGTAGAAGTGGGTTATAGTGAATGGCACTATAGGCAGATACACACACACAAGGAAGATTAAACCGACTATTAACAATACTTTTATCATAAGCGCAGCCCCTAAACGCCTCCGAGGATCACAGCCATACACAGCAATATGATCATCCAGGCGAATATCTTCGCCATCATCATGTATAGATCACCGTTTGAATATATCTCTAATATAAACTTGTCCATCTTTTTACCTCCTAAAATTTCTTAAAGTCACAAAGTATACGGTACACTGTCCGGACTATGTTCCACATAATCCAGAACATAAATTCTATAGCTATAAGCATAAGCGCATTGTAGCAGTCCGTCAGGCTACGCACCTTATGAAGATATTCAGCATCCCCGGAGTTGCTACCTGTACAGCGCCGATCAGTCCCGGCTGGTACTCCGCAGCGTGTGCCGTCACTCCGATATGCGCCATACTCCACAAGCTGAACCCGATCACCAGCGCGCTACCAATCAAAATCATCACCTTTAATTTTCGATTCAAGATACTCACTCTCCTTATTCTTGTATTCATTGAAAGACTCTTCATCACGTTTAAATTCGTTAAATTCTCTATACTCTTTGATGAGCTGAAGAGAGCCAACCATAAAAACGATCATACAGATCAGTGTCATATATAATCACTCCTCTACTTCATAATACTGACACATGCCCACACCCGCATTCATCCGCGTGGATGCAGTCATCACGACAGGATTCAACAAGCGGATAGTAAGGATACCGACCAAACCGCATATAAGAAAGGTCATGATTATATTCCACAGCGAGAAGCTTACATCTCCAGCGCTAAACTTGAAGTTAAGCACATCAAATATAACTTTTGCTATACTCTTAACAGCACCTATCATAATTCATACCCCCTTATGATTTCTTCAATAACCGATAAATAGATATCACGGCTATAATCACAACGGCGCCAATAACTACAGTCCAAAAGCTAGCCGGGATAAATTCAAAAAATGCAGCGATCACAGGAAATAGACCATCCTCTCCATCAAGCAGAGCCTTGAAAAATGCCACAATTCCCTTAAGAATACTCCAGAATGATTTTGAATTATCATCATCAACACCGACACCAGAGCCACCGCCAGAACCACCGCTGCCACCATCTCCGCCATCACCGCCAGCGCCACCAGAACCACCAGAGCCGCCAGCTCCACCAGTTCCACCAGCTCCACCGCTGCCGCCATCACCGCCAGAGCCGCCAGCTCCACCACTTCCGCCGTTAACAGTGATATTGATTACAGTTTTATCGCCATCATTTCCGACTACCTGATCAACCTTTTTATCTTTACCATCTCCAGATGTAATAACATTAGTATGTGATGATAAATCTGTTTTGTAAGTGTTTCAAAATCCCACTTAAATGTCCGAACGTCAGAAGAATAACCAGCGTTACCACCAAGCTTATACAACATAACAGTACAATAAATATCACACGATTTAACACTTACAATATCACCAGCGTTACCACCAACAAGCGCCGCCACAGTCTCAAGTGCGGTTGTAAAAACATCCGCAGCAACAAATGAACCAGAAGCCGTACTATCACCATTACCACCAGACGAAGAAGTTGCAAACTTTATATGACTTCCATTAATTCTTAACGACTTGAGATAGTTTGGCGACATATTAAAAACATTCTTTCAGTACTCCAAGACTCATCATTCATCACAGAATTTTTTAATGTATAAGTACTTCGCAAAGTAAACTGTACCATTACTTGATAATCTTCAGGGCTTGCTGTCATCTTTGTGAAGCTATCATATGTATAATCTGAATTAAATACAAAGCCGTCAGTTGACCGAGTAAGTGAGCAGTCAAACGAATCCCAGCCGAAAGAGTCGCAGCCCTCTTTTTCCTCTGTCCATGAACTATCTGCATTTGTTGCTACCGACTTATCACCTTTAACAAACTTGATCATATTTGCACAATCGCCCCAACCGGTCACATTGACAGAAGCCATATTAGTAAAAATAAAAGGCGCATTACCTTTTTCATGACGATTTTCAAGAGTAATAATATTTACATCATCCTGTTTTTCATAGGTTCAGAGTTTGCTGAATTATTAGAGGTTGAATAATCGCCCCAACCATAACAATATGATGAATATGTAAAATCTTCATTGTTCCATCTTGAAGCCTTAAAAGCAAAAAAGCCTTGCGCGTCAATAGCAAGTTTGATAAAACCCTGATTCCAAAAAACCATCCTCTACAGGATTTTCAGTGCTCTTCCCCCAACATACCTTTGCACCAGACGGAACAAGAACATACCATGCATCTATATTTCTGTATGTTTTAACGCCTGTTGACATTCCGCCATCTTGCCATGTAGAGGCAGTAGCTGCAACAATACAATACATATCAAAATCAGATATACCGGAACGAGAAAAGAAAATCATTCCAATAATTAGAAAGAATAGTATTATTATTATTAGGGTCGTTATACCAGGAAATTTTTGTGCCTGATAAATCTGCTATAGTTAAATCTTTTTTTAACTTTGCAATATGTAGGAAAAAAACCAATCTTCAGAACTATGATCATAATATGACATATAACCAGTTCTAGACAAAGAGTCCTTAAATACTACATAATTTTTGATAATCAGAACCTACATCAGCATCAGCAGCACGCACTGAAAGCCGCGGAGCAAGAGCGCAGAACATTATAAACACCGCCAGAAGTAAACACATGACATGGTATGATATTCTGTTTTTTATTCATTCTTTTTAATCCCATTTTCATACTCTCCGTTTCCTATAAAAATAGGGGTGTCACGTTCAACACCCCAAACATCACTACACACAGAAAAAACATTAACCCCTTGCAGCCTTAACGATCTTCTTAAATACTACACATCCAGCACCCACTACAGGAACAGCTATCAGAACCATAAGTAAGGCATTACCTGAAATAGTTGTGAGTACTGTACTCATAACACTACCAACATTTGTTACAGCGGTAGTTATAGCGTCAAACTTCATAGTTCATACCTCCTTAGCCCTTAGCAGCCTTAACGATCTTCTTGAATACAACACATCCAGCGCCTACGACTGGAACAGCAAGCAGCACCATTAACATGGCATTACCTGAAATAGTAGTAAGTACAGTACCCATAATAGTACCAACATTACCTACAGCAGTAGTAACAGCTTCAAAGTCCATAGTACAAACCCCTTTCATAAGTATTTATATAATCGCTTATTCAAGCGGTTCTATACCATTTTCAAAGATTTCATGATCTATGCCTACATACTCAAGACACTCTTCAAAACCAGCTAACAGCAAATATGCACGAAGATAATCAATTATCTGTGAGCTCTTATCAACTTTACTTTTTTTCATATTCAAGTCTAAGCTGAGAATATCTATCAGATATTTTTTTAAATCCTGACCACTAATATTAATTGAAAAACCATCACCCATTACTTATCACTTCCCTTACCAACCTTTGAAGAAGAAAGCAGAAGCGCGTCAACAGGCTTTATCTTCTTATCGACGATATCAAAAGAAACCTTGCACGGACTGAATACATCAATAGATACAAGCGGATTCTTTTTCTCCACACGTTACCTCAAACGATTTCTGACCATTTGAAAGACACACAACATAGTACTTTGAATCAGGCTCACCATTATGACCCTTAATGATTCTTTCTTCCTGAGAAGCTTTTCATAACATTTAAACTAAATAATTCCATAAGTTACACCATCCTTTTTCAATACTAAATCATCATTGATACTTGCCGTGCTGGTGGTGGAACGTCACTACCAGCACAGCAGAAGAGTGGTACCGCGTAACACGTCTCTATAGTATGGGAGATGTGAGTTTTTTATGGTTTAAGTTGACTGTCGATATCAGATAGCGTTACAGAATCCTAAAAATATTTATTTCAACATTTTAGAATTAGGAGGATTTATCAATGAAAATTATCAAATTACAAAGCGCGGATATTTTATGCCGCCGGTGGAGTGCACGAACTGGGTAAAGAAAAGTATATGAATAAGCTCCTGCATGGTGCAGCGTTGATCTCAGAGATGGCAATCAGGCGCTTATAGTTCCAATGAGTCTTGACGAAAAAGCTTGAGTTTTTCAGGAGCTTGTGAGAATAGGTTTCAAGGAGATTGAGATCGGTTTTCCGGCAGCATCAGACCAGAGTATGAATTCTGCAGAACACTTATAGAAAAAATCTCATACCTGATGATGTTACTATTCAAGGTACTTACACAGGCAAGACCTCATATTATCGAGAAGACATTTAAGGCTATAGAGGATGCAGTAATGTTATCGTACATCTTTACAACTCAACATCATTTGCACAGAGACAGCAGGTGTTCAGAAAGTCAAAGGAAGAGATACTGGATCGCTGTTGATGGTGCAAACTTCTCCAACAAAGATGGCAGAAAAGAATATGGCGTGCCATATCAGTTCCAGTATTCACCGGAGGCTTTACAGGAACAGAGATGGATTATGCGCTTGGTGTGCAATGCAGTTATAGATGTGTGGAAGCCTACTGCTGACAGAAAGGTTATAATCAATCTTCCTGCGACCGTAGAGATGTCACTTTTGCCGCATGTCTATACAAGCCAGATAGAGTACATGAGCAGAACACTCCGACAGAGAGAATGTGGTATTATCACTTCATCCTCACAATGACAGAGCTGCGGAGTTGCGCCGGAAGCCAGAGCTGGTATGCAGGAGCAGATAGAATAGAAGGAACACTGTTTGGCAATGGTGAGAGGAGGCAGGAAATGTAAGGCCTATAATCACACTGTGTATGTGGCTCTGATCTGTCTGTCATTTGCTCTCACCTTATTTCGTATCTGTCGTCCCTCGCGTACAACATCCAAGTTTCTCACCTTCGCCATATTGAACACAATGAAATAGACAATGAATTCAAATATTATAATAGAAAGTCCTATAACCACATATACAAGCTTATCCACTCCATCCGCAAACACTGTATACGAAAGTGTCACAGAAACCAACGCCGGGATACCAAGACAAAACAGTATTATAAGCAAAAATAAGCCGTATGATCTCCCCTGCGCCGCTCGGTGCAAACATGCAGTAAAAGAATCCACTATTACAGAACGCTGATACATGATTCTGTTTGAACAATTCCTTTGCCTCAAGTCGCAACTGCCTGTTGTCCTCATTGAGCGCGGCTGTCTCGCTCTCTATCCTGTTTCCCATGCGTTCAGTCTTCTTTTTGTCTTTCTTGGATTGAAGCTTTCTTATATTTGCACCGTTCTCCGCAAGTCTTGCATCATATCCATCTTCTATCTCTATTTTTCTATTTTTGAGTGTTGAACCAACCTCGTCCGCCAGACCTTTCTCTTCCTGGGATAAACTCCTGGAAGTACGCTTCTGAAGCGCCTTTGCCTGGTCAAGTTCATCCTCCATATCATCTATAGCTGTCACCAGCTCTCTCGCCTTTATAAGATATTCCTGATTTTCCTTGGAAAACATTTTCTGTTCCCATACAAACCTCCTTATATCGCTTCCAAATTGTACATACATTTTAATAATATCAAATAGCTAGACATTTAACAACAGCTTTTTGCAAATTCAGACATATTACAATGTTGTATCTGTGTATTCTGAAAACAACATATTTTCCATTTGTCGAACGTAAAATGCCCTTTTTTCATGCAATGCCTCTTTTTCACACTTTATTCAATTGAACTTCAACGGATTATCGCCTATAATTAAATGTAGTCAGTTTGTTACTCAAACTTATTATTTGCATCAAGGAGAATTAACATGAATATTTTATTTTTTCTGACACCCAAAAAAGTGAGGTTGCATATATTGAGGATAGTTTTTCCCTCAGACAGATACTTGAAAAAATGGAGATACACCGCTACTCTGCCATCCCTATATTGTCAAACAATGGCGAGTACGTTGGAACTATAACAGAGGGCGATATTCTCTGGTATTGCAAAAAGAATTCAATGAGTGCACTCAAGACCGCCGAGACGATCTTTCTGAGTGACATCCCAAAGAAATTCGAGTACGCCTCCGTATCGATCAACTCAAACATGGAAGATCTGATAGCCCGTGCAATGGCTCAGAACTTTGTCCCGGTCGTAGACGATCAGAATAAATTTATTGGCATCGTGACACGTAAGGATATCATAGGCTACTGTTATAAAAAACTGAAAACCATGCAGTCAGATTGATCATTTTTTGATCACAGATCTAGACACAGCTCACGAAATAGCCGTTATACAACAGCAAAAACCGGAAGCCTTTACATACAAGGTCTTCCGGTTTTATTATTATATTATCGCATATACGATCTGGTTTTATAATTTACCTGTTCTATTCACTGCGCTTACAAGTGCATGTACAGAGGCATCGATGATATCATCCTTTATTCCTGCCCCCCATACAACACTGCCGTTTTCAATCTCAATTCCGACATAAGCCACAGCCTGTGAGTTGGATCCAGTCTGAAGAGAATGCTCCTCATAGCATACGACCTTAAACTGTATATCAAAATGCTTTTTAATGGCGTTGCTGACTGCATCAAGACGTCCATTTCCCTTGCCATGATACACCTTCTTTTCACCATTCTTGAGAATAGTGATCTCCGTTGATATTCCATCTCCCTGAACAAAATGGTTCTCAAGCATCTTTATAGGTCCATCAACATTTACATATGTATTCTGGAATATATCAAGAACTTCCTTAGGGCTGAGCTCCTTGTGTTCCTTATCTGATACATCCTTAACAGTATATCCAAGGTCCTCCCTGAACTTGGCAGGCAGGTCAAATCCATACTTTGTCTGAAGTATAAATCCGATTCCACCCTTTCCAGACTGGCTGTTTATTCTTATAACATCTCCATCATATTTTCTTCCGATATCCTCTGGATTAAGCGGCAGATATGGACAGGTCCACATTCCATTGCCCTGCTCTTTTTCTGAACTTCATACCCTTTGCTATGGCATCCTGATGTGAGCCTGAGAATGCAGCAAATACAAGCTTTCCTGTGTATGGGGAACGGTCATATACCTTCATTCCTGTAACTCTCTCATAGAGTTCTGTAAGCTTTGGAATATCGCTAAAGTCAAGTTCAGGATCAACTCCGTGAGTGAACATGTTCATACACAGTGTGATTATATCTACATTTCCCGTTCTCTCACCATTGCCAAACAGTGTTCCTTCTATTCTATCTGCTCCGGCAAGTATACCAAGCTCTGCGTCGGCAACTCCGCAGCCTCTGTCATTGTGAGGATGAAGTGATAATACCACATTCTCTCTGTCGTGGAGGTTCTTGCTCATGTACTCTATCTGGCTTGCATAGACATGCGGCAGTGACATCTCTACGGTCGCAGGAAGATTGATTATAACCTTTCTGTCAGCAGTAGGCTTCCACACATCTATAACTGCATTGCACACCTCAAGCGCATAATCCATCTCTGTTCCTGTAAAGCTCTCCGGTGAATACTGAACTGATATGGCACGCCATATTCTTCTGCCATCTTGTTGAGAAGCTCTGCACCATCAACAGCGATCTTCAGTATCTCTTCCTTTGACTTTCTGAACACCTGCTGTCTCTGTGCAAATGATGTTGAGTTGTAAAGATGTACGATAACATTACTGCATCCCTCTATAGCCTTAAATGTCTTCTCGATAATATGAGGTCTTGCCTGTGTAAGTACCTGAATAGTAACATCATCAGGTATGAGATTTTTTTCTATAAGTGTTCTGCAGAATTCATACTCTGTCTCTGATGCTGCCGGAAAACCGATCTCAATCTCCTTGAAACCTATTCTCACAAGCTCCTGGAAAAACTCAAGCTTTTCGTCAAGACTCATTGGAACTATAAGCGCCTGATTGCCATCTCTGAGATCAACGCTGCACCATGCAGGAGCTTTGTCTATATACTCTTTCTTTACCCAGTCTGTGCACTCCACCGGCGGCATAAAATATCCGCGCTTGTAATTTTGATAATTCTTCATTGATAAATCCTCCTAATTCTAAAATGTTGAAATAAATATTTTTAGGATTCTGTAACGCTATCTGATATCGACAGTCAACTTTAAACCATAAAAAAAAACTCACATCTCCCATACTATAGAGACGTAAGTTACGGGTACCACTCTATTTCATACTTCATAATAATGACAAAATATGCTCTCGTTACAGATACAGACATGCAGATCTTATACAACTCAAATACATATCTTTTACATATCTTATATCCTTCTGCTATAACGGCCAGCCTCCGTCCCATCCTACTCGATACGCTCAACGCTACTGTGTAACGTCGTATCTTTTAGCGGGCTGCTCCAAGGCGAGTTCAAATCCTCTCAATCACTGTCTCACACCAACCGGCAGTTCTCTGAACATCTCCAGGATTCTACTACTCCTCTTCATTGCATTTTCTAGGTTGACTCTAACACATCACAAAGTCAGATGTCAACCTTTTTCTATGTTTTAATGGTTTTATGCAGAGTTACATTAATACCGTAACAAGTCATTAGTGCTTGCGAGACAAGCTGGCAGCCTTGCAGGTGTCTCCCTTCGTAAACTTGTTATATCTGCTGTGCTGGTAGTGACGTTCCACCACCAGCACGGCAAGTATCAATGATAATTTAGTATTGAAAAGGATGGTGTAACTTATGGAATTATTTAGTTTAAATGTTATGAAAGCTTCTCAGGAAGAAAGAATCATTAAGGGTCATAATGGTGAGGCTGATTCAAAGTACTATGTTGTGTGTCTTTCAAATGGGCAGAAATCGTTTGAGGTAACGTGTGGAGAAAAGAATCCGCTTGTATCTATTGATGTATTCAGTCCGTGCAAGGTTTCTTTTGATATCGTCGATAAGAAGATAAAGCCTGTTGACGCGCTTCTGCTTTCTTCTTCAAAGGTTGGTAAGGGAAGTGATAAGTAATGGGTGATGGTTTTTCAATTAATATTAGTGGTCAGGATTTAAAAAAATATCTGATAGATATTCTCAGCTTAGACTTGAATATGAAAAAAGTAAAGTTGATAAGAGCTCACAGATAATTGATTATCTTCGTGCATATTTGCTGTTAGCTGGTTTTGAAGAGTGTCTTGAGTATGTAGGCATAGATCATGAAATCTTTGAAAATGGTATAGAACCGCTTGAATAAGCGATTATATAAATACTTATGAAAGGGGGTTTGTACTATGGACTTTGAAGCTGTTACTACTGCTGTAGGTAATGTTGGTGCTATTATGGGTACTGTACTTACTACTATTTCAGGTAATGCCATGTTAATGGTGCTGCTTGCTGTTCCAGTCGTAGGCGCTGGATGTGTAGTATTTAAGAAGATCGTTAAGGCTGCAAGGGGTTAATGTTTTTCTGTGTGTAGTGATGTTTGGGGTGTTGAACGTGACACCCCTATTTTTATAGGAAACGGAGAGTATGAAAATGGGATTAAAAAGAATGAATAAAAACAGAATATCATACCATGTCATGTGTTTACTTCTGGCGGTGTTTATAATGTTCTGCGCTCTTGTGCCTAGACTCTCAGCGAGTGCAGCTGATACCGGATCATCAGCGCTTGGTGAAGACTATCAAAACTATGTTGCGTTTAAGGACTCCTTAGCTAAGACCGGGTACATGTCATATTATGCGCACGATCATGGAGCGGAGGGATGGCTTTTCCCGACATTTGACAAGGTGCAAAAAAAGATTTAACTATCGCTGATTTATCTGGTACAAAAATACCTTGGTATAACAACCCTGGTAACACTGACTATATTCTTTCTGCTCGTTGGAGTGATTTCTTGCAGCGTTCAGGGGTATCAGATTTTGATATGTATACTGTCATGGGCGCGTCTACAACATCATGGGAAGATAGTGGAATGTCTACAGGCACAAAAACATATAGACGTGTAGAAGTTTGGTATATTCTTGTTCCGTCTGGGGCAAAGGTTTGTTGGAACAAAATCACGGCGCAGTCGCCTGCTGAAAATATGTGGGCGCAAAAAGGAGCTTAATATAGCCACTGACGCAGATGGTTTTTTTGCTTTTAAACTTGATCGATGGAATGGAGAGACGGCGCAGTATAGCACATATGCGTATGGATGGAATGACTATTCTATCAATACTCAAGGTAGGCTGCCTTTTAAAACAAGACGGTATTACTAAAGGATATCTGAATACAAATAACAACGGTTCGGCTGCACCGTTTATTTTTACAAATATGGCAATGGTCAATAGTACTGGATATTGCGACTTTGCAAATGCTATTAAGTTCATAGACGGTGATAAGTCTGTGGCAACAAATGCTGATAGTTCATGGACAGAGAAAAAAGAGGGCTGCGACTCTTTCGGCTGGGATAGTTTTGACTGCTCTCTTACTCCTGAATCTGTTGGAGATAATAAGCTGTATCGATTTGTTGCAAGATATGATTATAGCTCTTTTCCTAAAATGATTTATGCTCCTGAAGATTACCGTATCTCTTTGCGTTGGACACTTTCAGCAAAATATACTTTGAAATCTGGGGTTATAAAGGATAATCAATGGTCGTCTGATTATTTTTATTATGAATTAGATACATATAAAAATGGTATGAATGTAACTGTTACAGATGTTAATTTTGAAACGGTTAGTATGGGAAAAAATATTGTCTAGTTTTGATTTGACAACATCTGTTATTGAATGCATCGCAGCTCTTCAGGGGTGTGATGTTGGCGATATTATCGGTTGTTCTTCATGTGATTGGTATTTGTCTGTAATGCTGTGGAAAACAGGTTTTAGTGCTTCGTCTGATGTTCGTTCTTATAAGTGGGATTGTAAGACTTTGACTAAAACAGATTTATCACCAGATACTAAAGTTGTTACTGAAGGGGACGGAAAAGATAAAAAAGGTTACTCAGGTTGTTGGTAACGACGGTGGCAAGACTGTGATCAATATCACTGTTAATGTATCTGGTGGCAATGGCGGAGATGGTGGCTCTGGTGGAAGCGGTGGAGCTGGCGGAAGCGGTGGAGCTGGCGGAAGCGGTGGAGCTGGTGGAGCTGGTGGCTCTGGCGGTGATGGTGGTTCTGGTGGTGGCTCTGGTATTGGTGTTGATGATGATAATTCAAAATCATTTTGGAGTATTCTCAAAGGAATTGTGGCATTCTTCAAAGCTCTGCTTGATGGTGAAGATGGTCTGTTTCCTGTAATCGCTGCATTCTTTGATTTTATACAAGCTTCATTCTGGACTGTAGTTATTGGCGCTGTTGTGATCATAGCAGTGATATCTATTTATCGGTTATTAAAGAAATCATAAGGGGGTATGAATTATGATAGGTGCTGTTAAGAGTATAGCAAAAGTTATATTTGATGTGCTTAACTTCAAGTTTAGCGCTGGAGATGTAAGCTTTTCGTTGTGGAATATAATCATGACCTTTCTTATATGCGGTTTGGTCGGCATCCTTATATATTACTTTATCGCTGGAATAGCAAAGGGAGATGATTGATTTGAAAAAAAAACAGGATTTTATTCTCCTGTTTTGTAGTATTTTAATTTTTTTTATTAAAAATAGATTAAAAATATGAATCCTGCTGGTATGGCGATAATCATTAAATATGTGATTATTGTTAGTATGATCGTTAATATGCCAAAATCTACCATTTGTTAACTCCTTTCAGTTGATAGGTAAATTATAGCATATAGAAAAAATAAGTAAATAACGAGGTGGTTTATATGGATAAATTTATTATTATTTTTTTTTTGTGCAGACATCTTACTTAGGGGGGTATCTAAATATGTGTAAAGAAAATTGTTCAGAGTGTTTACAGGATAAAAGTTGTTGTGATGGCGTGTACTATCCGCTTGTTGAATCCTGTCGTGATGACTGCATTCACGCGGATGAATGCGGTTGTGAGGGCATGTGTCAGTATTATGAAGTAGAGGAGTGATTATATATGACAATTGTTTGTGCGATCGTTTTTGTGCTGGGAAGTCTCCAGCTTATCAAAAGAATATAGAGAGTTTAATGAATTTAAGCGTGATGAAGAATCTTTCAATGAATATAAGAATAAGGAGAGTGAATATCTTGAATCGAAAATTAAAGGTGATGATTTTGATTGGTAGCGCGCTGGTGATCGGGTTCAGCCTGTGGAGTATGGCACATATCGGAGTGACGGCACACGCTGCGGAGTACCAGCCGGGACTGATCGGTGCGGTGCAGGTAGCAACTCCGGGTGATGCTGAATATCTCCATAAAGTGCGTAGCCTGACGGACTGCTACAATGTGCTTATGCTTATAGCTATAGAATTTATGTTCTGGATCATGTGGAACATAGTAAGAACTGTATACCGTATTTTGTGTGATTTTAAAAAGTTTTAGGGGTAAAATTATGTATGATGGATATGTTAATGATGCTTGTGTTAATGGTAGTTGTCCTTTGATTATTGAAGAAAGCCTGTATGGTTCTAGGGTATCTTCTTGTGATGATTATTGTGGTTCTGGTTTCCTTGGTTGTTGTAACTGCTATTTTGAAGATAGTGAGTTTTGTATCGACTGTATTCATCGTTTTGAAAAGAGGTGATTAAATGGACAAGTTTATATTAGAAATATATTCAAATGGTGATCTATATATGATGATGGCGAAAATATTCGCCTGGATGATCATATTACTGTGTATGGCTGTAATCCTCGGAGCGTTTAGGGGCTGCGCTTATGGTCAAAGTATTGTTAATCGTCGGTTTAATCTTCCTTGTGTGTGTGTATCTGCCTATAGTGCCATTTACTATAACCCACTTCTATCACATCATAATCAACGGCGCGGTAGATCTTTACAAATATATCAAGCATAAAGAGCGTAACCGCTGCAAGGCATACGGCAGAATATACATGATAACGGCTTACCGCAACAAGGTGTTCGGAAGTGGTAAAACCTTAGACATGACTATGCTTGCAAGACAGATATTTAATAAATATGACGGTCTCCCGGTCTGGAACGACAACAAGCAAGAGTTTGTCACGCAGCATATCCACCTGATCAGCAATGTGGAACTTCTGGACGTGCCCTATACACCGTTCACGACTGCCGAGCAGTTAAAGAATGTGGTTCAGGATGAAGATGATGTAACACTCTTTGTGTTCGATGAGGTCGGCGCGATATGGAACTCTAGGAACTACAAGGACAACATAAGTACAGAGCTATTAAAGCGACTTCTACAGGTGCGAAAGAATAAGATCGGCATTCTCTGCACTGCGCAGCGTTTCAAATTTGTTGATGCGCTGCTTCGTCAGATCACTGGAAGTCTTTATTGTGTTAATAAAACGTGGAGAATCCTATCCGTGCGTGAGTATGACGCGGTAAGCTTCGAGAACTGCGACAACATAGACATGATCAAACCGTTGTCGATTGGCTTTAAGTTCGTATTCGACAAAGACTATCATGCATATGACACAAGCGCGATCGTTGAAGATCTCAAAAAAGCAGATATGCTTTCAGATTCTGAGATCCTTGCGGCTCAGGGAGTCATTGAACCAAATATAGACTTTGCAACCGGAATAAAGAAGAGGTTCAGGAAACGCAAGAGATAACGCGCGCCGCTGGCGGCTTCAGCCCCCGCGCGCGTGCCTGCCAGCCTGTGCCGTAGCTGCGCCCTTTAAATAATAAAAAGTTGAGCGTAGCGCAGTGCTCCGCACTGCCCTAACTATAACTATGCCTGTAGTGGATGACCTGTCAAGGCTTAAAAGGCTTTGCCGTGCCTTGACAGGTCATCCACGGAAGGCTACTGCGTACCGTCTTAGAACGTGTGGAGGTGATACCATGAAGCTTATCATAAGACTAATCAATAACATAATACTGATGTTCAACAATCTGTGCCGCCTGGCTCTCAATGTGCTGCGTTTTATGAGATAACCTAAAAATATTGAGAGTCCCCGGAAGCTTTGTCACAGACTTCAATCGGTAAGTAATGATTAAAAAGTCTGTAAGCGGTAAACTGAAGTAATACCCCCCTGTGGGAGCTGGGCAGGGGTTGGGGGCGTTAAGGAATGGTACCATCATAATAAAGAAAAAATACACAAATTACACCTTTAACAAGTGCGCTTATATGGAGAAATAAGAAGTATATAAAAATAAGGTGTAATGGTGTAATCCTACCATCTCCCACTTCCCCATAATCATAATAAAATCAATACTTTTTATGCTATGCCGAGGGGGCTTGTCCTCGGCATGGTGTAAAAGGTGTAAAAGGTGTAAAAAAATACATGAAAACGAGGGAAAAATTATGGAAAACGAAAAAGAAAAAAAAGAAAAAGACAGAACTCAAAAAACTTGGAAAACGTGTGAGATCATTCAGCAGTTAGAATATATGAGTGCTGAAGATGTAGAGTCCGGTCTTGATCATAACGCTATAAAAAGATTATGCGTATATTTTGCATGACAAGGATGTTAATGATGACGGTTCTCCAAAGGCTGCGCACTGGCATATATATATTAGATTTAAAGATTCAACTCCAACGGATTCAATCTGTAAGTGGTTCGGTATCACATCTAACTATATCGGACGTATTCAAGGGCGGTTTGCTGATGCTCTTGCATATGCGACACATAGAAATGTGCCGGAAAAATATCAGTATTTTGATGAAGAAGTTAAAAGTAACTTTGATTTTGTCAAGGAGCGTGATACAGCAAGAAGTAAAGAAGCAGATAAACAGAGAAAAGCAGAAATAGCAGATCTCATAATAAACGGTGTAATAAGGGAGTATAACTATACAGACTACATAACTATTCAGGAATATGACAGGTTTAGGAAAACAATAGATAACGCTTTTAAGTATCGGTTAGATCGTGTAAAAGGAGAAAACAGAAGTATGGAAGTTTTTTATATTTATGGTGATAGCAGTTGTGGAAAAAACGACATATGCTAAAGAGCTTGCTGCACAAAATGAGTATAGTTGTTATATTTCATCTGGCGGTGAAGATATGCTTGATGACTACAAAGGGCAAGATTGTGTGATATTGGATGATCTGCGTGCAAATGATGTAAACTTTAGCAGTCTGTTAAAGCTGCTTGATAATCATACTCAATCAATGGTACGCGCAAGGTATCATAATAAATTCTTGGAGTGTAAGTTAATGATCATAACAACAAGTAAAAGCATGGAAGAGCTTTTTAGAGATCTTCCCGGCTCGGATAATGAGGATATAACGCAGCTCCGCAGGCGCTGCAAGCTCTATATAAAAATGACACCGCTTACAATGACTATACGCATGTGGCAGCCTGAAAGCCTGAAATATCTATATGTGCAGACTTTAGATAATCCTGTACACGGCAGATATGCAGCACGGGATAAAAGCCTTGATGAAGCAAAAGCTTATGTGAACAATGTCCTGTTCTTTCCTAAAGTTGCCACGGCTGAGACGATGGCAAAAAGGTGAGGGTTTCAGAGAATTAACAGACGATGAAGCAGATCTTTTTTCTGATCAGATGAAGCTACCGCTTTAGCTGGAAAATATTACCAGTAAACAAATGACAAATAATACCATAAAATATGTGTCAGGGATGGCACATATTTTTTGCGATAAAAGAGGGGGGTAAGCATGAAATATAAACAAATGACATGGAATGACAGGGTGAAAATGGAAACGCTGCTTAATGCCGGACATAACCGGGCATATGTTGCAAAGTTTTTACACTTTTCAAGAGCGACCATAACAAGGGAATACAAAAGAGGTATATATATATACATACTAACAGTGACTTAACAGAGTGTGAGAAATACAGTGCAGAAGTGGCACAAAGAAATCATGAGTATATGCAGACATCAAAGGGTAGACCGTTAAAGGTCGGTAATGATATGGAATTTGTGGATTTTTAGAAAAAACAATAATAAAAGATGGCTGCTCTCCTGCTGTCGCTCTTGCACTGGCAAGGCTGCAAGGCTTTAAAACCTCTATCAGTTCAAACACACTTTATAGATATATCGACAAAGGTCTTTTTCTAGAGCTTACAAATAAAAAAGCTACCTGTAAAATCAAAGCGCAAGAAACACCCTAAAAGGTGAGGGTGCAAAAGCGTGCAAGTGCAGGTGAATCTATCGAAAACAGGAATAAGGATATCTTATCAAGAAATGATTTTGGACACTGGGAAATGGACACGGTGCGCGGAAAACAGGGAGTATCTAAAACATGCTTGCTGGTCCTTACCGAGCGTAAAACCAGAAACGAGATCATCCGTAAGATGCCGGACGGAAAAGCGCGGTCTGTGGTTTCTGAACTTGATAAGCTTGAAAAAGACTTGGTGGACTCTTCCAGAAGCTTTTCAAAACCATCACGGTTGATAATGGTGTTGAGTTTGCGGACTATGCAGGCATGAAGCGTTCACTGCTCCACCCCGGCACGGACAGAACAAAGGTATATTACTGTCACCCATACAGCAGTTATGAGCGTGGATCCAATGAAAACGCTAACAAGTTAATCAGGCGACACATACCAAAAAAGGCAAGAATACAG
>VOFD01002644.1_pt1 | contig 20476 bp, 37 predicted proteins | sample 5384101 | NCBI WGS metagenome assembly VOFD01 (sample SAMN12384723, study PRJNA508395) | human gut metagenome | isolation source: healthy gut C | host: Homo sapiens
CCATTTCGGATCGTGACGGATTCCAAAGACGTGTTTCCGAACAGGAAACGGCTTCATAAGGAGCATAGATCTTGGCATTGGGGAAGGATCGGAATTTGGAGACGACGTCTTCTTGGGCATGAAACTCCTCGTGTCTGGCGATCAAGGAAACCGAACGGCAGATAGTGCAAAGATAGTTGGCCTCTTCAAAGGCGGCATTGCCTGAGCCGATCATGACGACATCCTTTCCTCTATAGAACGGTCCGTCGCAGATGGCGCAGCGGCTGATCCCCTTTCTGTTGAAGCTTTCTCCCTTGAGATGATAGGGTCTTTCCGAAAGGCCGTTTGCGAGAATGACATATTTGAACGTCCTTTTCTCCCTGCCATAGGAAAGAGTGAAGGTTCCGTCATCGTTCAGAAAGACGCTCTGGACTTCGGAGTAGATCGGTTTGATGTCGAATTGTTTCAGCTGTTCTCAAGCTGTTCTCCAAGGATCGGGCCTTTCATCCCCAGATATCCGGGTAATTTTCTATCTTCTCCGTGTAGTTCGTCTTTCCGCCGATCAGGTCCTTTTCAAACAAGACGGGTTCCATGCCGTACCGCTTGATGTAGATGGCCGCCGAAACACCGGCGGGTCCGCCACCGACGATGGCGACCTCATTGTCTTTCATGGATGAAACTCCTTTCTATGTCTTGATAGCTTCCGTATCTCTCATCGGCAAATATGTCATCGGTCTTTTTTCAGACCAAACGTGACAAGGCCGGTATTCGTCCCGCATTCCTTCCGCATTCGATGTCGGTTTTCGAATCCCCCGATGATGAACGTCCTTTCCGGAGGAACGTCCAGGCGATCAAGAAGAATATGAACCCCAGCGGGATCAGGCTTGGGTCTCGGGCATTCATCCAGGCACAAGATGGCATCGAAGAACTTTCTTATCCCAAAGTGTGTCAGATTGTCTTCTGCGGGCCGCCCCTTTTGCTGGTCAAGACGGCCAAATAATATCCGGCTTCCTTCAATTCCCGGAGGACGTCTTTTCGCCTTCGTAGAGAGAAGAATAACGGTTGGCATTGAGAAGAGAGAAGGCCTCGAATTCCTCAAGAAGGGTCGGTAGAGGAACGTCGGGGAAATATTTTTTGGAAGTATGGTTGTCAGCGGAGGTCCGGAAAATAGACCATTTCCGTCAGCGTCGGCACCTTGACACGATACTTTCGAAAAGATGCAGGTAATTGAGAACGATATACAGCGCCGTATCTAACAGCGTGCCATCAAATCAAAGATGAGCAGGTCGACATCACTTCTCTTTGTCTTCGTCATCGCGATGCGTCAACTCCCGGATTTTATCCATATCCAAAGACGATTCCGTTTCGTCTTTTCGTCACGAGAGGCTCCTCCCACCCCGCCCGTTTCTTCACATATCGCAAGGCGGCGTTGAGATACGGGATATTGTCAAACACATGCCTGGAATCCAAGTGGCGGAGAAGGTGATTGAAAAAGATACAGACAAGGCCGATCACGATGAAGGCGATCGCCATCCATTGAGAATGGGGGTCGCTTTTCCTCCCATGATGAAGTGCGGGTTTCGCAAAGGCTCCAAAATAAAGCGGATAATGCCGTAGGAAACAAAGTAGGCGAATGTCGAGTCGCCATGTTTATAATGCTTTCCTTCGATGGTCTCCAATCCATGTGTCATCAAAAAATAGAAGGCGATGTTGATCACTCCCTCGACAAGAAAGAGCGGACTGGCGATCGCCCCTTCCGGGATGATGACTCCGAATTGCCCGTTCCGACCATCGGCAGACTTCCGTTGGTCATGTTGTTTGTGATAAAACCGGAAGAAAGCTCCAAGCCTCCAAAGAGACGGCGTGGCCGAAGACTTCTTGATTGAAGAAATTTCCCCATCGTCCTATCGCCTGGGCGACGATGATGGTAGGCACGGCAAAGTCCGTGCATTGCAAGATCGGTGTCCCCTTCCTTCGGAAAAAACGACCAAGACACCGGCAAGGACGCCAGCGATCGCCCCGCCTTGAATGGCAAGACCGCCGTTCCAGATCTCAAAGACGTGATAGAAGGGTCGACCTGCAAATTCCTCCGACCACGTGGCGATGACATACCAGATCCTGGCGCCGATGATGCCACAGGAAAGGCGACGAAAAGATCGTCAGGAAAAAGGACCAGTCGAACCCCTTTTTGTGGGCTCGATAGCTTGAAAGGAGGAGAGCGACGCACGCACCGAAAAAAGAATGCAGATGGCATAGAAGCGAATTATCGGTTGTTCCGCCGGTATTCCTTGCCAATAAGCCAAGATGTCCATTTTCATTCTCCTTTTTAGGATGTTCTGCACCGACAAGATGGACTTTTCAAGATCCGATTCGGATTGATGTTCCCAATTTGAACACTTGGAACATCCGGTTCGGATTCATGCTCACGACCGGTTCCTTATCTTGTCCGTGGAAGACCATCATTTCGGCCTCACGCCTTTCAAGTCGTTTCTTTTCTTGGAGTTCGGTCAGCCTTCTTTGAAATTCATAGCCGGTATCATAACCATAATCCTTGAGCTTGAAATTCGTGACAGCGGCCTCGATGATGTCCGACATTGAGCGAGCGGCCGAAACGGGGAGTTTGACCATCGGAACGAATTCGCCAAGGATTTCATAGCGATCCGTCTTCATGCCGACCCTTTCGAGAGGTTCCCTCTTATCGAAGGAAACCAGATTGACGACAAAAGATATCTTTTCACTCTTCGAAAGGGAATTGATGCCGAACATCCTCGTGACATCGATGATGCCGATGCCTCGGACCTCCATCATCCCGTAGATAGACTCTGGGCAAGTTCCGATCAACTTGCCGCGGACATCGCGGATATCGACTCGGTCATCCGCGATGAGGCGATGCCCCTTCTTGATGAGATCGAGAGAAATTTCTGATTTTCCGATGCCCGACTCGCCGAGGATGAGAACGCCGATGCCGTATATTTCCATCAGACAGGCATGGACGGCCGTCTTCGGCGCCAAAAGCCTCCGCGAGATAGATATACATGTCGGACGAAAGCCTAGAGGTATCCGCATCCGAAGAAAAGATCGGGCAATTGTCTCCTTGGCGGCACGCATGATGGGCTCGGGACAGCTGTCCCCGTGCGTGATGATGACGGCCGGACATTCTTTGGAGCATATCTTCAGAGCGTTGAGATAGACGAAATTGGGATCGGAGGCCTCGATAAGGGCTGTCTCCTTGTGGCCGATGAGCATGATCCTGTCTTTTTCATGGAACTGGAAAATCCCGAGAAGCTCGACGCCAGGACGATCAAGCTCGGCAACGGTAATACGGCGTTTGAGACTCTCCAGGTCTCCGTTGAGAAGCTTGAGACCGAAATGGTTCGCCAATTCAAGACTAGTGAGCATAATATCACCTCTGATATACAAGCCTATTATATCCAAAAGGCTCTTTTTTTTCCTCTCCCGCATGAAACGGGCTTTCTTTAACGTCGATACTTCCCTTTCTCCAGCTCCCGCTTCAGATAGTGTCGGTATAGCTTTCGTAACAAGAGACGATTTCTTCGGGACGCCCTTCGAAGACAAGCTTTCCTCCTTTGTCTCCGCCCTCCGGACCGAGATCGATGATCCAATCCGCACATTTGATGACGTCGAGATTGTGTTCGATGACGACGACCGTGTTTCCGGAATCGACAAGACGATCCAAAACGACGATCAGCTTGCTGATGTCATAGGGATGAAGTCCCGTCGTCGGCTCATCGAGGATGTAGAGCGTCCTTCCATCGGATACCTTTTCCAGTTCAAAGGCAAGTTTCACCCTTTGTGCCTCGCCGCCAGAAATGGTGGTGGAGGATTGTCCGAGTTTCATATAGCCGAGCCCGACATCGACGAGAGTCTGGAGTTTTCGGCGAATCTGGGGATGGCCTTGAAAAACTCCAAAGCTTCTTCTGCCGTCATGTCAAGGACGTCCGCGATATTCTTCCCCTTGTAGCGGATCTGAAGAACGTCGTCCGTGTATCTCTTGCCCCCCGCAGACATCGCAAGTGACATAGACGTCGGGAAGGAAGTTCATGGAAATCCTTTTCACGCCGGGCGCCTTGGCAGGCTTCGCATCGTCCGCCGGGAACATTGAAAGAGAACATCGACTTGCCCATGCCACGGATCTTGGCTTCGGGAGTCGAAGCGAAGACATCCCGAATATCGTCGAATACCTTGATGTATGTCGCAGGATTGCTTCTCGGTGTCCGCCCGATCGGTTCCTGCGAGACGTTGATGACTTTGGAAAGAAGCTTGACATTGTCGATGCCATCGCATTCCCGGGTTCGTCTCTTTGAACCCGAGAGAGGAACGGACATTGCGATAGAGGACTTCATCGATAAGGAGGATTTTCCCCGATCCGACACGCCCGTGACAACGGTGAACGTCCCAAGAGGTATATATCGACATCGACATCCTTCAGGCTTCGTCCTGAGAGATAGTCTCCGGTCAAGGAATCCTGGCATGCGACAAGTCCCTTTGATCACCGGAGTAGACGATCGATCCGCCATGCTCGCCGGCACCTTTTCCAATATCGACGACATAATCGGCGGTCAAGGATCGTGTCTTCGTCATGTTCGACGACGACAAGGGAATTCCCCCAGGTCGCGCATCTCTTTGAGCGTTGCGATAAGGCGGTCGTTGTCCCTTTGATGAAGACCGATGGAAGGCTCGTCGAGAACATAGAGGACCCCAGTCAGCCTCGATCCGATCTGTGTCGCAAGACGGATGCGCTGGCTCTCTCCGCCGGAAAGCGTCGAAGCCGTTCTTGAAAGTGTGAGATAATCCAACCCGACATCGATTAAAAAACTTGAGCCTGTTCTTAATTTCGTTGATGATCATAGTGGCAATTGTCTTCTGCATATCCGTCAAAACCAAGTCATCAAAGAAATGATAGATTTTTTTCAAGACTCCAAGGAGCACAACTCAAAGATGTTCATCCCACCAACCTTGACGGAAAGGACTGTCTTCGACAGCCTTGCCCCGTGGCAGGTCGGGCATTCCTTTTTCAGACATGAAGGAGCCGTAGTATTCCTTCATGAATTCGCTTTTTGTCGTCAGATAGAGCCTATCTATCCTCGCCTTGAGACCTTCCGTGACCGTCTTTTGATCATGGATCCGTTTTGAGACATATAGGTGTAATTCACGGTTCCGCGGTCCGTAGATGATGATGTTTCTTTGTCTCGGAAAGTTTGTTGAACGGCGTCTTCGTGGAAATCTTATATTTGTCCAAAAAACGGCATAGAAGTCGTTCCATTCGATCGTCTCGTGATTTCTCTTCGGCAGGCATCCGATCGCCCCTCTTCGATGGAAAGACTCGGATCCGTGATCAAAAGATTGGGATCCGCCTCGATTTTGACTCGAGGCCGTTGCAATCGGGGGGCAGCAAGGGGTTGTTGAAAGAGAACAGCCTCGGTTCCAAAGGCGGCACCGAAAACCCGCAGACGGGGCAGGACTGATGTTCCGAATAGAGCTTCTCCTTGCCATCGACATCGATCAAGACAAAGCCGTTTGCAAAATCGAGGGCCGTTCTCAAGGAATCGAAAAGACGGCTTTCGTTCGCTTTGTTCAGCAAAAGCGGTCGATGGCGAATGAAATCGTATGTTTGTTGTTCTTTTTCCAGAAGAGGCAAATCCTCATATCGCGTCAAGTTTCCGCCGTCTATCTTCGCCCGCGTGAACCCGGCATCGAAAAAACTTACGCATGGTCTGAAGGTGCGTTCCCTTTTCGTTCTGGACGACCGGGGCATAGACGGTGACTTTGCTGCCGTCGGGATTCTTTCTGATGGCATTGAAAATCTGTTGCAGGGAAGAGGCCTGGATGGGAAGACCGTGCTCCGGGCAATAGGCGACGCCGATCCTGGCGTAGAGAAGCCTCAAATAATCATATATCTCCGTCACGGTTCCGACCGTGGAACGCGGATTGTGCGACGTCGTCTTCTGATCGATTGAGATGGCGGAGAAAGGCCGTCAATGGAATCGACGTCGGCTTCGAAAAAGTCGCCGAGAAATTGTCTGGCATAGCTCGAGAGAGACTCCACATAGCGTCTTTGCCCCTCGGCAAAGATCGTATCGAAGGCCAACGTGGATTTTCCGGATCCCGACACACCCGAAAAGACGACGAGGGCGTTTTCGGTATTTGGACATCGACATCCTTGAGGTTGTTTTTCCCTCGCTCCTTTGACGACGATATAGTCTCTATAATTATCTGTCATTGGCTAAAGTACTCCGAACCTTAATTATAAGGCAAGGGACCTTCAAATCACGCCGAAAACTTTCGTGTCGCCGTCTTCCGCCTCAAAGAATGTCGACGCCGTCTTGGGACAGAAGGATGTCCCGTCGATAAAAGGCTTCGACGAGCTGTTTCATAGATTCGATGTCGTCGACAGAACAGAGTTCGTTTGCCGAATGCATGGCCAACTGTGCAATACCGATGTCGCAGCTTGCCAAGGATATCTGCGAGTTGGAGATATTCCCGAGGGTGGAGCCGCCTCTCAGATCGCTTCGATCGGTGTATTCCTGATAAGGCATATCTTCTTTTTCAAGAATGGCCTTGACGATGGCGGAAGAGAGGGCATCTGTCGTATAGGGATTGTCTGGCGCTATGCTTGATGACGACGCCGTTTCCGAGTCGCACATGCGTCGTCTGATCCGAAATCTCGGGGGTGGTTTGGATGATTGGCGTGGGCATTGTCGATGCTAAGAGCAATCGATGCCGCTATCGCCTGATCTTTTTCGATTTCGAGAGCCTTTGAAAGTCTGTCGATGGTGTCCTGAAGGAAGGTAGAGTTTGCTCCCTGCCTTGTCATACTTCCGACTTCTTCGTTGTCGAAGGCGGCAAAATCGGTATTTCCTTTTCCTCTTCGCTATCAAGGAAGGCGTAGAAGGTGGCATAGCAGGAGGCAAGATCGTCGAGCTTGGTGAAGAGAGGAGTTCCTTTTCAAGACCGACACGCCTAGGTTTGTCGCGGTTGACCAAGAAGAGGTCAAACCGAGAATCGCCTCCTTTTCGACATTTGCGGCCTTCGACAGATAATCCGAAAAATCGACCTTTTTCGTTGAAAAAGGGGCAACATGTCTTTGGCGGCGTTGAACTTCATGCCGTCATTGACCGTTCTGTTCATATGGATGCAAAGATTGGGGATGAAAAGAAGATCCTCTTCCGGACAGAAGAGTTTTGTCCGATTCCCTTTTCGGTCCGACTAAAATACGTCCAGCTATCGTCAAAGGTCTGTCCATCCAAGTCGAGTCGATCATTCCGCCATAAGGTTCGACATTAAGAACCGTGCCATCTCCTGTTTCGATAATTGATTTGGTTTTATTTTGAAAGTCGGCGAATCGGTGTGGACCATTGCAAAATGGAAGGCTTTCTTGTCTTCTTCTTTTTCTGGAACTTTAAATGCAATAAGGCTCGATCCGTTGCGGATGACAAAATATCTTCCTCCCCGCTTCGTCTTCCATCTGTTCGTCTCCGAACAGTTCTTCGTATCCTTTTTCCAAAAGCTTACTTCGAAGCCTGTCGACAACGTGATAGGGAGAGAAAGATCGTTCCAGATCTTCGATGATGGTTTGCACTTCAAACATGCCGAAATTACTCCTTTTCTTCCTTTCTGTAGATGTAATCGATGCAATAAGTCGGCCTATCACGCGTATTGATCAAAATGTTGTGAAGATAGATGGAAAGAAGGCCGATGAAGAAGAGGAGGACGGCAATGCCGAAAAAGGACGAAGGAAATGACGGTGAATAAGGCGAGAGGCGCGACATCGAAAGAAAGAACGCCGTAATGGCCAAGGAAATAGACGATCAGGAGAAGGAGGCTTGAAAGGAAGAAAACACCGCTGGAAACGGCGCCGACCTTGATAGGGAGATAAAGCGGCTTCGTCGTCCCGAAGAAATGATGTCGAAAGCATAATTGATCATCTTCTTGATGTTGTATTTGCTTTTTCCCGGCCTTTTTCTTTTCTTTCGAAATCGATCTGGCACGTCTTGAATCCGACCAGAGGAATCTCGTTGACCAGCAGCCTGTCCTTCTCGGGAAGAGCCATGATGACATCGACCGCCCTTCTGAAAGACCACGGAAGCAATTGACATTTGCCGGGAGGATCTCTCTTCCTTCCAAGGAATTGGTGAAACGATAGAAAAAGGCGGCCGTGTTCCTCTTGAAGCTGGTGTCCGTCTGGCGGGAAGCCCGATGGGGATTGACGACTTCGAACCCTTCGGCAAACTTCGCGCAGATCTTGGGAATCATGGTCACGGATCCTGCAAATCGGCATCCATCATGATGACATAATCCGACGTCGAAGAAGCCAATCCTGCCGTCAAGGCGGGATTCTGTCCGAAGTTCGGGAAAGATTGACGATGTTGACATCGTTTCGCTTTCGGTAAAGTTCCTTCATGACATCAAGCGTCTTGTCTTTGGAACCATCGTTGACGAGGATGAAGTCGACCTGAAATCCTTCGATTCCCGCGATGACCTTGTCGACGGCCTCGAAATAGATCGGCAGGACCGTCTCCTCATTGTAACAAGGGATGATGATGCTGACTGTTTTCATCTTTGCTCTTCCCTCCTGTCTTTTCTTCCTCTTCAGGGATTGTAGCACAGTCCGGCTTCTTTTCCCGATACTCGGGGTTCTTCTCCCCGCAACCGGGACAATAGTCTTCATCGGCCGGATAGGATGTGTGGCAACGCGGGCACTCAATCCTTTTTCGATCGGAATCGGTTTCTCTTTCCGAGGAAAAACATGGCCAGAAGGATGCCGACGACAAAAAGAAGGACTATGGCAACGCCAAGAAGGAAGGAATGCCAATAGCCGTTCTCATCTACCGCGGATGGCAAAGTGCCATAAAGAATGAACGAAACGAGAGAAAGGGTGCCCAAAACAGAAAGAAGGACAATGAAACTTTTTCTTTTCATCCGATCATCAATTCACGGACGACATCGACCATCCTCTCCATTTCGAAGACGTCGACATATTCATACTGGCCATGGCAATTGTAATCGCCCGTTCCGATGTTGGGGCAAGGAAGTCCCTTGAAAGAAAGCTGGCTTCCGGTCGTCCCGCCACGGATGGCCTCGTATTCATAGTCGATCCCAAGCTTTTCATAGACGCTTTCCATTTCCTTCTGAATCGCAGGATACTTGTCGAGGAGGTTCTTCATGTTGTGGTATTGCTCGCGGATCTTCAAAGAGATGGCGGATAGCCGAGTTCCTCGTTGATACGCCTTGCCGTGAATCGTGCCAGCTCGATCAGGGATTTCATCTGATCCTCCGAGAAAGAACGGATGATATATTCGCCGGTGGCGGAATCCTCGCTGCCATGGATGGAACAGAGGTGATAGAACGGTTCCTTGCCTTCGGTATGTTCCGCCTGAGGGCGTGGGGAAGGGCTTCATGGAATCGCATCAGTACCTCGGAAGCATTGACAAGCTTGTTCTTGGCAGAGCCGGGATGAATGGATTTTCCGATGACATGGACATCCATCGCATAGGCTGTGAAGGATTCGATGGCGATCAAACGATAGTCTCCACCGTCGACCGTATAGCCATATTCACTGGAACACAACTCCATCGAAACATGTTCGGCATCTGCTCCGATTTCTTCATCTGTCGTAAAATGACTTCTATCGGACGATGACCTTCTTTCTTCAGAATATCCGTCAATGCCGTCATAATTATCGCAATTCCAGCCTTATCGTCTCCACCTAGAGCGTCGTTCCGTCCGTGACGACGATCGGATGGCCGACGGCGTTTCTGAGATGCGGAAATTCCTTCGGAAAGAACCCTTCCTTCCGAAAGAACAATGTCCTGACCTTCGTATTTGACCACTCTTGCCCGCACATTTTTTCCGGAGGCCTGGGGAGAGGTGTCCATATGGGCGAGAAAAGCGACTGCCTTTTGTTTTCGTCGCCCTTTGAAGTGGCAATCGATCACGCCGAACCGATTGATGGAAATGGAGTCCGGATGAAGACGGAACAGTTCCTGCATCAAAGAATCGGCAAGAAGGAGCATCTTCTCGTCGGAGCATCTGTCCGGCTTTTCTTCTCCTGCCGTCGTCTCAAAGGAGACGTAGTTCAAAAAGCGATCCAATACTGTCATTGTTTTTTCCTTTCTTGAAGAAGAATCAGTCGTCTTTGGCTTCGTCCGCTTTCCTGGACACATCAAAGACGAAGTTGCATTCCATATAGCACTTGCCGAACCCGAAGAGATCGGAGAACGTCCCCATGCCCAGCCTCGAAGGCGTCAATTTGTCTTTGGCTATCGGAACGTAGTCGATGATCTCCGCCCGATATGGACCGTTCTCTTGATCGTCGTGTTGATGACGCTTGTCAGATTCAGATCATAGCGGATGGCGTTGAGATCGACGTCCTTCGTTTCGGAGTAGAGCTTGTCAAAGGAGAGATGGCGCATGGAAGAGGGAACCTCGATCTGGTCGAGGACGATGATGGCGTTGAGGCCTCCCCCTCTTTTTGGAATTGGAGGCGATAGGAATTGAGGAGGACGGCATAGTCGAAGGCTTCCTTGTAGGCGTTCTCTTTTGTGGCGTCGAAGGTCAAGAAGAGGCTATCGCTATTGCTTCCGGTGTTGGCTTTTATTTCGATGAAAGAGGATGGGGAGCAACGCTTCGCGGTGCGATCGACGATGTCGAAGAAAGCGTTTACTTCTTTTCTTTCCGGGAACGTGGAGGAAACGCCGCAGGCCTTGATATAGAGATAGATAAGATTCGTCTTCTTTTTTTCATGTTCTCTTCCGAGACCTTCAAGGCATCGACGAAGTCATAGGGATCGGCGATCGTGTCCGTCGAAACGATGGCTTTTCTCCCGTTCTTTTCCTCGACCCGAACTCATGGCCGTTGGCGCGGAAGATTCCGTCCGGCGTATATTCGGAAATCGTCTTGAGATTCGCCACGAAGACATTGGAAACATCGTCCGGCCCGTTTTTGTCAAAGAGGGCATAATCCCAACCGAACGGCGTATCTTCTCTACGATAATGCCTTTCCTTGATTTCCCTTGAAGCGAAATCCGAGGCATCCAACTTCCCTTCGCCGATGAGTTCCTCGTAATAACCATAGGCGCGACGGGCCCTTTTCGTCTTCGTTGAAAGGCATATCGACGACAATATTCCTGTCGACTTTTTTTCTTCGACTACCGTCGCGTTTGGCGCCTTGTGGATGCTTTCGTCAAAGAGAGCTCGCACAATCGGGATGATCCTGGAGATACTTTTTGACGCTTTTCTTCATCGAAGGGTAAACCTGCTTCTTCGATGCCGTTTTTTGACCTCCTCGAACTTGTCCGTCTTGCCCAAGGACACGGGCGAAGACCAGACGCTCTTCAATTTCCTTCTTATCCTTCTCGATCGCCTCTCCTCTTTCCTTCTCTTTGCGAATTTCCTCTTCGAGGATGGCGATGTTTTCTTCAATCCCCTTTCTCTTCCAGGGATTGATCGAGTTCTTTTTCCTTGTCGACCATGAGGGGCTTCGTTTTGAATGCCCTCTCGTTTATCGAGGCGATTTCTCCACGCAGCCGTTCGACTTCGAAGCAAGGCCTTCCTTCTCTTCTTCGACAGCCTTCCTTTCCTTTTCAAAATTCGAAATGGCTTCGTTCAGTTCGACGATTTGCCTCTCTTTTTCGGAAAGGGTCTTTTCGATGCCTTGAAGTCTTTCGACCTCGGCTTTTTTCCTCTTCTTTCTCTCCGTTTAGACGCGCCCTTTCCTCTTCAAGCTCTTTTCTGAGGGAATCCGTCTCGGATCTGGCTTTGTCCGTTTCCGAGATCAGCCTTTCCCTTTCAGCGGAAAGCGATGCGATTTCTCTTTCCTTTTCTTCCTTTTCATGCAGGATCGCCGTTCTTTCAAACTCCCTCTCTTCTTTCTCCTTCTCGAGTTTTTCCTTCTCTTCCTCGAGCGGGTCACCTTCTCTTGAAGGGTTTGAATCTGTTCGACAAGTTCTTTTCCTTCTCCTCTTCCGTCAAGATAGAAGCCATCTTCCTCTCGATCTCTTCCCGACAGCTGGCCTTTTTCTTGTTCAAGGGCGGAAATCTTGCTTTCCCTGTCGAGGATTTCCTTTCGAAGCCTTTCTTTCTCCCCTTCGCTTTCCGCTCTCAAGGATTTTTGTCTTTCTTCGGCTTCTTCCGTTTTTTCCTTCTCGACGACAAGAGCGTCCTCAAGAGAGGCCACTTTTTCTTCCAACGCCGTCTTTTCGGCACGAAGCTTTTTCGACTTCCACAAGCAAGGGATCCTCTTCCTTCGTTTGCTGAGTCGTCACTTCCGTTCGAGGACTTCTTCCTTTTGTTCCGAAAAAGTCGATTCTTCTATTTCGGGGATTTCCGTCTTCGTTTCTTCCTCTTCTTTCGTCTCATCTTCCTCGACATCGGTTTCTTCTTCGTGGAATTCTTCCTTTTCTTCGTCGAGGCTCTTCCGCCGAGATGTCCTCTTCGCTCACCTCGGGATTTTGTTCTTCTTCGTTTTCCTTTTCCACGTCCGCACCGAAAAGGGAATTTCTGAGCGGGGCGGAGAGATCCACGTTCTTCCCTTGAGAAACGAAGCCGTCGGAACCGAGGCTTCTTCTCATCCTCGCCTCATTGAAGGCCTCATCCTGCGTCCCTTCGTCGGGTGTGAGGTCGATCGGGGCGTTTCTGTCGGTGATGTCATAGATGGCGAATTGACCGTATCTTTTCCCTCGCCTCACTTCATAGAGAAGCTGGCCGATGCGGAAGGAGCTCTTCCCGCCTCGAAGGGCGATCGTCGAAAGGCTGGCAGGAAGAAGATTGTTCAAGGCAAAGGAGCCGCCTGCCGAGAGCGGCTTGATCAGATCGATGTCCCATGCCATGTCGGATTCTTCGTTTCCGAAATCGTCGCGTCGCATTTTGTGCGATGCGTAATCGTAGGCTTCTTCTTGTCCGGGGAAGAGTTCTTCCCACACCTTCATTGCTCTTTTCTTTGTCCATATTCGCCACCTATCTCATTCTTGATGAGTAAATTATAGCATTTATGATGCTATAAAACCCGGATTTCCGCACGTTTTTTCAGGCTCTTCCGCAGACAAAAGAAAAAGCCGGGAGTTCTTGCGCTCCCGGCCTCGGTTTTTTTGTCCCCTAGAAGGAGGAAATGCGGATGGGGGGTGATGATCTGAATGTTCTCGGGATCGTCGTTCTTGACCATGAACATGCGCGTCGGAGCGGAAAAGATGAAAGTGAAGCTCTCGCTCTTGAGCGCCTTGACCGCCTCGATGGCGAAATCGACATTGAATCCGATTTCGAAGACGTTCTCCTCATCGGGAAGGACATAGGTCGCCTTGCGGAGGACTTCCTCGGAATTTCCGTAGTTGGTGCTCTTGGCATAGAGGACGACGCCGCCATCCCTGAAATCGTCAGACGGACCTGGGAATTTTGTCCTCGGCGGAAGAAATGATCTTGACTCTGTCGGCAGCGGCCAAAAAACTCATCGGTCTCGACCGTCACGGAATAGGGGAAATGGGGCGGATGAGTCTCTCGGCATCCGGGAAATCGCCGCGGAGAAGACGGGTGGAGATGAGGATCCCGCCGGCGGAGAAAAGGGCTCTCTGCTCATCGAGATAGATGGCGCATCCCTCGTCGGTCTCGATATTGGCGACCATCGAAAGCGCCTTGACCGGGCAGGTGAAGGCTTTGTTGTCTTTCGCCCTGCGCCAAGACGGCATAGCGCGCCATGCGATAGAATCGGTCGTCAGGAAATAGAGCTTTCCGTTACGGACGGAGACGTTGATTCCGTAATAGATTTCCTTGGGTCCTTTCGTGGCGACGGCATAGGCGGTCGTGTCAAAGAGTTTCCTGATGTCCTTGAGAGAGACCTCGAACCCCTTGTTCTCCTCGGGGATGTTGAGGTCGATGTCGGGATATTCCTTTCCGTCCTTGGTGACGAGGTTGAAGTTCGTGGCATCGTCGGAGATGTTGAGATAATTGGTATCGACCATATTGAGAGTCACGACCTTGCCGCCGAGCTTGGAGACGATGTCGAGAAGATATTTTGCCGGAGCCTGAATCATGCCTTCTTCCTTGTTGAGGATGACGTCGTCGCCTTTTCGTCCTTGGAAGGCTGCACGACTTTGCAAGAGAGCGTCCCGTCGCTTGCGATGACGGAAACATCCTCGCTTCCGACGATGATGAGGAAATTGAGGAACTGGCTTTCGGCGGACTTTGCCGGAATGGCCTGGATGGCATAGTTGAGCATCTTCAGGAAGTTCTGTCTTTTGATGGTAAGCTTCATTTTCGCTTTGGCTCCTAACAATAAATAATTCTTAAATATTATAGTTTATTTTGGCCTATTAGGATAGTCGAAAACAGCGAAATTTGTCGACTTTTTTTTCGAGAGCGAAAAGAACGATGCTTTTTTACATCATATCAACAGAAGAAATGATGATAGTAATAAGGGGCGGTGGATATGTTGATAAAGCGAAACTTTTTAATTTATTTCGACTTGCGCAACGGGAGAAAAAAAAGCGAAACCGTCGTCTGTTTCAGGATACCAACCCATGATTTTCAAAAAGGTGTTTCTTCTGTTCTGTCCACAGCGGCTGTCGATAGGAGAAGAGTTATCGACAATGGGCCTTCTGACGTTTTCGGAAACAAGGAAAAAGGCGTTTCCAGCCTCCTCAATCGTCTTTTTATCGTTTCCGTCAGGGTGTCGACAGCCTTTCTCAGACCGCCGTCCGTCTTGAGATTCTTCTCGATCTTGTTGATGTTGGAAGGACGGTCGTGTGATCCTTGGAGAAGCTTCTGCCGATGACTTGGTAAGGGAGGAGAGAAGCTGTCTGGAGAGATACATGGCGATTTGTCTTGCCAGAGCGATTTGACTCGTCCGGACGTTGGATTTGATCTGGCTTTCGGTCAGGGGTAGTAGTCGGCGACGGCGGAGATGATCTTGTCGATATCGACTTTGCCCTTCTTGGGCGTCTTTTTCGTCGTCGTCGAACACCCTTCTTACAGAACGGCAGGCCGATGTTGCCTTTCGGCTTGTCGACCGTGATGGCGAACAGGAGTCTTGTGAAGGCCCTTCCAGTTCGCGGACGTTCTTGGAATAGTTCGCCGAGAGATACTCCAGCACCTTGTCGTCGATATAGTCTTCCGGCAGGGAATTGGCTTTCATCTTCTGTGCAGAATGGCGATGAGGGTGTCCTTGTTCGGATTGACGATGTTGATGGAAAGGCCGCCCGAGAATCGGCTCACGAGTCTGTCTTGCAGCCCCTTGAGCTCGGAAGGACTTCGGTCGGAGGTCAAGACGATCTGCTTGCCTTGCGAGACAAGAAGGTTGAAGACGTTGAAGAACATGATCTGCGTGTCTTCTTTGCCGGCCAAAAATTGGATGTCGTCCACCAAGAGGATGTCAACGGTGTTGAAGAAATCCTTGAGGCTTTCGCTGTCCTTCTTTCCTTTGATGAAACGGACGAACTCAGAAAGAAAGTCCTCGCTTGTGATGTAGAGGACTTTGCTCTCGGGATGTCGGATTTTGTAGAAATTGCCTGTAGCCTGGAGAAGATGCGTCTTGCCGAGTCCGGTTGGAGTAGAGGAAGACCGGATTGTTCATCGCCGGTTTTTCGACGGCGAACATGCAGGCGAGATAGGCATCCTTGTTCGAGGCGCCCGTGACGAAGTTGTCGAAGGTGAATTGCGGAAGAAGACGGGAATTGTGGAAAAAGGAAGTTGTCGCCCCATCGACGGCGGCCTTTCTTTTGAGGAAGGAGGAACGATCCGTGATTTCGATTTCGTAATGATTCTCGGTTATTTCTTCCAGACTCTTTTGGATCAAAGGAAGGTAGGCGGATTTGATCATCGCGGCGTTGGAGGCAGAGTCGGCGACGAAGAGGGCCTTGTTGTTTTCAAAAGGGACTTCAGCTCGAACTTTCCGGGGAAAACATCGTGTCGAAAAAGACGGATGTTTGTGTTTTCTCCGATCTTCGTCAGGAGCTCCTGGAAGATATCGGAAGTCTGTTTGTCTTTTAAGGTTTGCGCATATGGGATCAGTGTTTTCTTTGCGTGATGATTATATGGCAAAAAGCGTCCGAAGAGAAGAGGAAAAAGGAAGAAAGAAAAGTTATCCACAATGATTTTCGATGAGACAGTCCGCCCATTATATAGGTATATAAGGACTTATCCACAATTCTGTTTTTGTGGATAATTTGTAGATAATTCCCTTGTGGATAACTGCTTTGTGGATAAGTGGATAACTATTGACAATCTATAAAGATATCAACAATTAAAAATTGCGTATATATTCGCAATAATAAAAGATATCAACAGGCTTTGAAACGACTTATAAACAGCCTGTCGATAACTCGGAAATTTTGGTGGATGGATGGTGGATAACTGATAAAAGTTATCGACAATCGGTTGTTTTTCAAGCAAACTTAACGACATCCCGACATAGTCAAAAAGAAAGGCAGAGGAAATAAAGATGACAAACAAAAATGCACCGAGAATACGGTTTTGTGGATAAAGTTTTTCTTTACCCTTTACATTAGGAAAGAAGAGGATCTTTTTGTATAATTGTCCTACGTGTCTTTTTCACAAGGAGGGACATATGGATCAAGAAGAAACGCAGACAGAAGAAAGCGCACCGCTTGTCGAAGAAAAGAAGAGAAGGTGTTCGAACTGGAAAAGTACGATACGAAAGGCTGGATGAAAAGCTTTGTCCTTGGAGCCTTCTTGGGCTTGGCCATCGTCGTCGGGCATCTCGGATCGGCGGTCGCCATCATTTTCCATCTCTATGACAAACTCATCTACGCCTTTGCGAACATATTGAAGAAATTCAAGATGTGCTTCCTCTTCCTTCTTCCCATCGCCATCGGAGCCGTGATCGGGTTCGCCGTCGGCTTCGTCCTTGTCAGGTCCTTCTCGACTATATTCCATTCGGTCTCGTCGGCTATTTCGCCGGTCTGATGGTCGGGGCTCTCCCCACGGTCCTGGCGGAATTGAAGGGGACAGGATCACCCCGCCGAAAGGGGCATTGATGGGAATCGGCGTCATCATCCCGCTGATCATCGGCGCGATCTCCGTCTCGATGGCCTGGGCCGATGGCAGCTATGATCTTGTCTACGGCCTTGAAAATGTCGGTGGCGAGGTCGATGAGGGAACGACCTACATCGAACGCTTCGGCGACTTCCCGTGGTGGATCTATGTCGTCGCCGTTCCCATCGGTCTGTTCCTCGGCTTCAGCCAAGTCATTCCCGGACTTTCCGCGACGGCCTTCCTGATGCTCATCGGCTTCTTCCGGCCTCTCGTGGAATCCGTCTCCGTCACCTATTGGTCCACCTATCCCCAGATCTTCGCCTTCTATGTCATCATGGGCATCAGCCTCATCGCCGGCTTCATCCTGACGTCCAAACTGATGACCGTCCTCTTCAAATGGAACCGAATCTCGTCTACCGCGTCATCATCGGCATGTCGATCGGTTCGATCCTGGCCATGTTCCTCAATCCGACGCACTCGGGATCTATGTCAGCTGGGCGACGTCGGATGGACTGTCGACATTGATGATCGTCGATATCGCCCTTTGTCGTCCCGCTTATGGTCGGCGGCTACTTCTCGTCCAATCTTCTGGTGAAATACGGCGACAAGCACAAGTAAAGAAAAGGGGCCCCGCTCAACGCAGGGCCTCTTTCATTTTCGGGTCTCTTCCTGTTCTCGATGTTTTTCGTCGTCCGGTTCGATGCCGACATAGACATCCCTTGAGATCGTCGAACTTTCGAAGAGTGCCTGCTTGATTCTGTCTGAGAGATCGTCGGCCTCCTTCAACGATGTGTTGGGGTCCATGAACACGATGAGATCGAGATAGAACTTCTCGGAATAGATGCGGGAACGGACAAGCTTTGATACTCTCTTTTGGGACGATTGTCTCGATGACGGAAAGGACGGCGGACATTTTTTCGGCGGGATGGCGTGATCGGTCAACTCCCTTGCGGACTTGACGAACGTCTTGACGCCGATTATGACGACCATGATGGCGATGGGAAGGGAGAGGATAGGGTCGAGGATGTTGTCTTCGGGAAGCCAGTAATAGCCGCACAGGGCGATGATCGCGGCGATGGAAGAGAGGGCATCCACTCTTTGATGCCAGGCATCTGCCTTCATGGCTGTCGAATGGGCTTTCTTTGCACCGTAATAGGTGACGTAGAACATGATCTCCTTGATGACGACCGATGCGATGGACAACCCCATCGACACCCAGAAGAGAGGCGTGTTGACGACGACGCCCTCGTTATCGATGCCGTGCCGGGCATTCTCTTGACCGGGAAGAAGGCTGACGATCGCTTCCGACACGATGGTGAAGGCCGTCGCGAAGAGAAGGATGGACAAGACGATGCCGGCGATGGAGGACCAGCGTTCGTGGCCATAGTTGTATTTGTCGTTTTTCTTGTAGGCGGCGATCCATATCGAGACGACGGCGATGATGGTCGTCAAGACATCCCCTGTCCCGTGGACCCCGTCGGAGAAAAAACCGACTGAAAGCCCATGATCCTCCCCGATGGCGATTTTCGAGATTCCCAAAACCAGATTGAGAAGGATCGAGACAATGCCGACGATGGTCGCCGTTCTCACCGGCTCTTTTTCTTTTTTTTCTTCGAGGTTATCGGTATTCATGGCACTCCTTGATGACGAGGAGGTTTCCTCCCCGACTCTCGATCGTCCCTTCCTTCCCTTCCAGGAATTCGTTGGAGACGCCAAGAGGGACAAAGGGACTTAAATTATAGTCCGACAATTCGTATTTGAGGTTTTTTCGCTTACGATGACGTTTTTCCTCCTGGGCGAAAACGGAAAGGAACCCTTTTTCATCTGCCGGAAAATCTTCTTTTCGTTTCGCAGGAGGAAAAGCATTTGGGAAAGATCGTTTGTAAACAGAGAGGCTTCGCACCCTTTCTTTTGAGGAAGTTGAGAATGGCGATGTTGGCGATTTCCGTGCTCGATCCTTCCCCCGCCAAGGCAACCATAGAAAGAAAAAGTGTCGTAGCCCGAGGCGAGCAGATGCTTGACGGCGAAGAAGACATCCGTATCGTCCTTTATCGGGTTGAGGACGATCGTCTTTCCGGGTTTTTCACTTTTCTTCTATCGAGTGTCGAAATCGCCGACGAGAAGGTCCGGCTCTTTTCCTAAAGACAAGAAGGCCTCGTACCCCTTGTCGCAGGCGACGAAGTAGCCGCTTTCCTTTCCAGGAAGGCGGTTTTCAAAGGGGATGAGGCGCCGACGATGATTGCCTTCTTCATTCGACGACCCCCGGAAGCGGGTAATTGTCAACGGCCGCTCTTCTTGTATCTTCCTTCGCCTTCTCGATATTTCCGCGCAAAGTGTCGATGAGAACCTGATAATAATAGCCTTCCTTCCTTCCGGCTTTGATGGCCTTACCGAAACAGGCGTAGGCAAAAGAGAGGTCCTTTTGAAAGAGGCCGCCATCCATGTGTTCCTTTGCCCATGTCCAAAAAGGGCAAGGGGATGGTTCAGATCATAAGCGACACCCAAATAATTTCGGGCCTTGTGTGCTCGTCGAGCTTTTTTGTATATCTGATAATAGGCGTGATAGGCGTTCTTGTTTTTCCTTCAAGGCGAGGGCGATCTGCCTTAGGGCCTCTTCTTCGTCCACGGAAAAAAGAGAAGAATCTCCCTCGATGAAAAGCTTTGCGACGAAAAGGTGGTTCATTCCGCTGAAAGTGTCGGAGAAAAAAATGATTTTACGGATGTCGTCGTATTTTTCTGGTGTGCAGAAGGGATCTCTTGCCTGCTTTATCAAGCTCTCGAGAAGCTCTTCCTTCGTCAGTCTTTTTCCATGGCTTTAGTTTATCACGCTCGAGAAAAATCCGATTTCGGAAAACGTTTTTCGGACCTTGTTTTCGCTTCTTGAAAGGTGAGAAACCTCTCATTAGAATATAGAAAACCAAAACAGAAATGAACACGACAGTGATAAGGGCCTTGGCGAAAGTCAATCTGGCCATCGACGTTCTCGGGGAAGAGACAGGACGGCTATCATGACATCGACATGCTGACGATTCCTTTGACACTTCACGACTCGATAGAGATAACTCCGCTTTCTGATGCCTATGAAACCTATCTTTTCTGTGACGATCCCACCATTGTCTGCGACGAATCGAACCTCGCCTACAAAGCGCTCGACATGATGCGTCAGAACTTCGACATCCGAAAAGAATACAAGATCTTCATCTATAAAAAGATTCCTGTCGAGGCGGGTTTGGGAGGCGGATCCGCCGATGCGGCCGCAATCATCAAAGCGATCTCTCACTATCTCCCCCAGGACGAGGCGACCAAGAAGGCCCAGGAGGAACTCGCCATCCAAATCGGATCGGACGTCCCTTTCTGTCTCTACGACAAACCTTCCAGAGTACAAGGAAAGGGAGAGAAGCTGACGCCCGTAAAGATCGCTCTCATCCTATCATGTCCTCATCGTCAAACCCGAACTCGGACTTTCCACCAAGAGTGTCTATGAGGCGTACGACACG
>VOFD01001355.1_pt1 | contig 20459 bp, 26 predicted proteins | sample 5384101 | NCBI WGS metagenome assembly VOFD01 (sample SAMN12384723, study PRJNA508395) | human gut metagenome | isolation source: healthy gut C | host: Homo sapiens
TCAATAAAAAATAAAACATCGAAACCATGAAAATCACGATTATCGGGGGGGCAACATCGGCGGCGCCATCGCCGGAGGACTGGCGGCCAGCACATTGATGAAAGCATCGGATCTGACCGTAGCGGATCCTTCAGCCGCCGCGCTCGAACGAATCAAGGGCCTGAACTCCGCGATCCGGACGTCTCAGGATAACGCCGCGGCCGTAGAAGGAGCCGACCTGATCATCCTGGCCGTCAAACCGTGGCTGGCCGAAGAGGTATCCGCCACGTTCCGGGATAAACTCAACTTCGACCGGCAATGCCTCGCATCGGTCGTGGCGGGCGTCAGCTTCGAAAAAACTGAAAACCATGCTCGACAACGGGAAAGACGTCCGCCCGGCGTTGCTGCGGCTGATCCCGAATACGGCGATCTCGCTGCGCGAGAGCGTCACGTTCATCGCATCGGACGGCGCTTCGGAAAGCCAGCTGAATGCCGTGGTCACGCTGTTCAAAGAACTCGACAGACCGTAGTGGTATCGGAAGCGATGATGGCGGCCGGCACTTCGCTGGCGTCGTGCGGAATCGCTTTCGCGCTGAAATACCTCGGCGACTCGATCAAAGGAGGCGTCGAACTGGGCTTCGACGAAACCCAGTCGCGCGAGATCGTCATGCAGACGATGCGCGGCGCGCTCGCCCTGCTGCAAGCCAACGGCACGATGCCGCAAACCGAGATCGACAAGGTGACCACGCCCGGCGGACTGACGCTGAAAGGACTCGACGCGATGGCCGAAGGCGGTTTCAGCGAAGCCGTCCGCGCCGGATTGCTCAAAAGCCGTTAACGACCGTACAGCAAAGATTATGAACAACTCATACAGATTCAAACGGATTGTCGTAAAGGTAGGCAGCAACGTGCTGACCCGCCCGGACGGGACGCTCGACACGACGCGGATGTCGGCGCTGACCGACCAGCTCGCCGCGCTGCACCGCGCCGGCGTCGAGGTGATTCTCGTGTCGTCGGGGGCCGTCGCATCGGGACGCAACGAGCTGAAGACGCAACGGAAACTGGATTCCGTTTCGGCCCGCCAGCTCTTTTCGGCCGTCGGACAGGTGAAGCTGATCAATCGCTACTACGAGTTGTTCCGCGAATACGGCATCACCTGCGGACAGGTGCTGACGACCAAAGAGAACTTTTCGACGCGGCGCCACTACCTGAACCAGCAGCACTGCATGTCGGTGATGCTCGAAAACGGCGTCGTCCCGATCGTCAACGAGAACGACACGGTGGCGGTCACCGAATTGATGTTCACCGACAACGACGAGCTGTCGGGCCTGATCGCCGCGATGATGGACGTCGAGGCGCTGATTATCCTCAGCAACATCGACGGCATCTACAACGGCAACCCGGCAGACCCCGCATCGAGCGTACTGCGGGAGATCGGCTCGCAGCGCGACGACCTGGCGCAGTACATCTGCACCGGGAAATCGCAGTTCGGCCGCGGAGGTATGCTGACCAAATGCCGAATCGCGATGAAGGTGGCCGACGAAGGGATCGAGGTAATCGTGGCGAACGGCAAACGAGACAACATCCTGCCGCAACTGTTGGCCGAACAATCCGAAGTCGTCTCGACGCGCTTCGTTCCGGCCCCGCGAACGATCTCGCAGGTCAAAAAATGGATCGCCCATTCGGAAGGATTCGCCAAAGGCGAGCTGCACATCAACGAATGCGCTTATACGGCTCTGACGGGCCCGTCGGCGACGAGCCTGCTGCCGATCGGCGTAAACCGTGTGGAAGGGGAGTTCGAGAAGGACGACATCGTCCGCATCGTCGCCCCGAACGGCGAACCGATCGGGGTCGGGCGCGTCGCCTGTAGCAGCGCCAGGGCGCGCCAAACGATGGGACAAAAAGGAGGAAGGCCGGTCGTCCATTACGACTACCTATACCTCGACTGACAGGAAAACGATTAACAAACGATACAGAAAGCCATGCAACTGAAAGACTGTTTTGAAAAAGCGCTCGAAGCGTCGCGGGAATTGAACTGCGTTTCCGCATCGAAAATCGACCGGACGCTGACCGCACTGGCCGACGCCGCCGAAAAGCACACGGACGAAATCCTCGAAGCCAACCGGGAGGACCTGGCGCGGATGGAGCCGTCCGACCCGATGTACGACCGCCTGCTGCTGAACCGCGAACGCATCGCGGGCATCGCCGCCGACATCCGCAATGTCGCGTCGCTGCCGTCGCCGCTGGGAAAAAATACTGAGCGAAACAGTCCGTCCGAACGGAATGAAGATCACGAAAGTAAGCGTACCGTTCGGCGTGATCGGCGTGATTTACGAAGCGCGGCCGAACGTCGGATTCGACGTTTTCTCGCTGTGCCTGAAATCCGGCAACGCCTGCATCCTGAAAGGAGGCAGCGATGCCCGGTATTCGAACGAGGCGATCGTTCGGGTCATCCGGGGAGGTGTTGCGCGAACAGGGATTGGACGAAAACTGCGTAACGCTGATGCCGGCCGACCGAGCGGCGACCGCCGAACTGCTAAACGCCGTGGGTTACGTCGACCTGATCATTCCGCGCGGCAGCAAAGGGCTGATCGACTTCGTCCGGCAGAACGCGCACGTCCCGGTCATCGAAACGGGAGCGGGCATTTGCCACACCTATTTCGACCGCGACGGAGACCTGAAAAAGGGAACCGCCATCGTACTGAACGCCAAAACGCGCCGCGTAAGCGTATGCAACGCGCTCGACTGCCTCGTTTTCCATCGGGACAGGCTCGCCGACCTGGCCGCCTTATGCGCGCCGCTGGCCGGCAAAAACGTCGTTATCCTTGCCGACGGAGAGGCATGGAAAGCCCCTGAACGGGCACTATCCGGCGGAACTGCTGCAACCGGCCGACGAACACAGCTTCGGGACGGAGTTCCTCTCCTACCGCATGTCGGTGAAAACGGTCGACTCGGTCGACGAGGCGATCCGACACATCGCGCGCTACTCGTCGCGGCACAGCGAAGCCATCGTATCGGAAAACCCGGAGACGATCCGACTGTTCTTACAGCGGGTCGACGCCGCCTGCGTATACGCCAACGTATCGACCGCCTTTACGGACGGCGCCCAGTTCGGCCTCGGAGCCGAAATCGGGATCAGCACGCAGAAGCTGCATGCCCGAGGCCCTATGGCGCTTCAGGAGCTGACCTCTTACAAATACATCGTCGAAGGAGACGGACAAACCCGCGCCTGACAGTACCGTCCGGAAGCGGACACCGACCTCCCGCCGGAACGGTCGGAGGAAATAAAAAAACAAACGAAGCGGCCCGAAATATTTCGGGCCGCTTCGTTACCGGATTCAAGACAAAACGATTCACTGTCACCGGATACGAGCGCCGATCCGTACCCGGCTCCGTCCGGTTTCGAATTTTCTCCGAGAAAAACTTTTCCGGCAATTACTTTTTAAAAATAAAATAGACCGCCATCACCATGCACACGAAAGCCATCAGATGGTTCCAGCGCAACGTCTCGGTTTTGAAAAAGTCAGGGCGAATACGGTGAACACGGTGAGAGAAACCACCTCCTGAATAATTTTCAATTGGAAAAGCGTGAAGGGCCCTCCGTTCCCCTGAAACCCGATCCGGTTGGCCGGCACCAGGAAAATGTATTCGAAAAACGCGATGCTCCAGCAGAACACGATCACCAGCAACTGGGGCAGCGTGTCGAACCAACGCTGCCCCCGCAGATGCAGCTGTCCGTACCATGCGAAAGTCATGAAAATATTGGAGATAACGAGCATCCCGATTGTAAGATAAGGTTTCATTATGGATCAAATCAATTTTTGCGCGACAAAATTACAAACTATTCGTAAATTTACGCTTGTCAAACAAAATTTCAAAAAAGAACGATTATGACCGATACATATCCGACTACCGACAAAACGCTCGAAGTGACCTACATCGGTCACGCTTCGGTAATGTTTCGCTACGGGGACGAAATCATCCACGTCGATCCTTACGGCGACATAGCCGATTACAGCGGGCTTCCGAAAGCCGACCTGATCCTGATCACCCACCATCACGGCGACCACCTGGACTCCTTCGCGATCGCCGATATCGAGAAGCCCTCGACGCAGATCATCGGCAGCCCGTTGGCGATCCGCGAACTCGGACGCGGCCAAGCGCTGAAAAACGGAGAAGAAACCGCCTGGAACGAATTCCGCATACGCGCCACAGCCGCCTACAACCGGATCGCCATGCGTTCGCCGGGGGTTCCGTTCCATATTAAAGGCGAAGGAAACGGCTATCTGCTCGAAGTGGCGAACCTGCGGATCTATATCGCTGGAGACACCGAACTGATCCCGGAGATGGAAAAGCTGGGTCCGGTCGATATCGCCTTCCTGCCGAAAAACCTGCCCTACACGATGAGCGACCAGATGTTCGTCGAAACGGCCCGGCTGATCCGTCCGACCTACCTGTACCCCTACCACTATTTCGAGGTCGACCGGGAAACGCTGCAAAAAGCGTTGCCGGCCATTCGGATCCGTTAAGACGTTTCGTAAACCGCAACGGCACGGGGCCGACCGTTCCGAACGCCCACCCTATTTTCCGGTTTTCGCGGACGGCAACCGCTCTTACGTAAAAACCGGAGCCGACCGCCGTTCAATAGCGTACCCGACCGGACGAATCAATCCGGAAAATTCATATCTTTGCGACGGGAAAGCGGAATCGTCTACCCGCTTCCCGAAAACGCAACCGAACAGCATGCTTGCCGTCATCATTACCGTCGTCGTTTCGCTGGCTCTATCCGCATTTTTTTCGGGTATGGAGATCGCGTTCCTGTCGTCGAACAAACTGAAACTCGAAATCGAAAAGAAACAAAGCCGGGCGTTCGGCTACGTGGCCGGCCTGTTCTCGAAATATCCGGGACAGTACATCACGACGATTCTGGTGGGCAACAACCTGGCATTGGTCATCTACTCATTGCAGATGAGCGTATTGATCCAACTGTTGCTCGTCCGGAGCGGACTGATCCTCGGCAACGGCGCGTCCTACGTGATCGAAACGCTGGTATCGACGCTGATCATCATCTTCACGGCCGAATTCATCCCGAAGGCGGTCGTACACCTGAACCCGAATTTCTACTATAAAAACTTTTCAGTCCCGGTCTACTTTTTCTACCTGCTGTTCTATCCGGTCGCTAAACTGACGACTCTGATCGCGGTGGGTATCTTCAAAATCTTCGGGTTGTCGCTGAACCGCGAACAGCGGATCAACACGTTCAACAAAGTGGATCTGGCCCACCTGCTGGACGAAGTCTCGGACAGCCCCGAACAGCAGCAAAACGAAAAAGACATCCGCCTGTTCCAAAACGCGCTCGACTTTTCCGACCGGCTGGTGCGCGACTGCATGGTTCCCCGCGTCGACATCGAAGCGGTCGAACAGAACTGTCCGGTCGAAGAAGCGACCAGACGTTTCGTCGAAACGCAGTTTTTCGCGATTGCTGGTCTACGACGGGAGTATCGACAACATCATCGGTTTCATCCATACCAAAAACCTGTTCCAGCAACCCGGAAGCATCCTGGAAATCATTAACAAGGTGGATTACGTGCCGGAAAGTATGCCGACCCGGAAACTGCTGGCCACCTTTATCAAGAAACACCATTCGGTGGCGGTGGTGATCGACGAGTTCGGAGGGACGGCCGGCATGGTGACCAGCGAGGATATCCTCGAAGAGATCTTCGGAGAGATCGAAGACGAACACGACTCGCAGGATCTGGTGGAGAAAAAGATGAGCGACACGGAGTTCCTGTTTTCGGGCCGGCTCGAGATCGAAGCCATCAACGAAAAAATACCGGCTCGACTTCCCCGAAAGCGACGACTACGACACGCTGGCAGGCTATGTAATTTCGAAGTACCAGGGCATACCCGGAGTCGGCGAAACCATCCTGGCAGACAACAAACGGCTCAAAATCCTGCGCGTAAACGCCTCTAAAATCGAACTGGTACGCGTCACGATCCTCTGAAAAGACCGCAAAACGGGCCCGAACCGGACGCAGCGGGGAGAAAAATGGAGAATCTTAACTCCGTTTTGTTATTACAGAAAAAGAATTTTATTACCTTTGGAACCTGTTATATGTTTCAAACGCAGTAAACAAAAACTAAATCTCTAATATGGCAACATTAAACACATTAAGGGACCCGGGGCGGAATTATCGTGTCCGTGGTGATCGGAATCGCTCTGCTCTCTTTTCTGTTGGGCGATTTCGGGAACACGGGAGCCAAGCTGATGAACGATCGCAAAATGAAAGTCGGCACGATCAACGGCGAGAAAATCGGTTACGCCGAATTCGCCGATAAGGTCGACGTTTATACGAAAGCCCTGGAGACCATGTACGGATCGCAGAGCCTTTCGGCCGAGCAGCAGGAGAATGTGAAAAACCAAGTATGGCAGGCGCTGATCATGCAGTACGCCTGGGAGCCCGGCTTCGAACAATCGGGACTTCAGGTCAGCGAGAACGAGCAGATCGACATGGTGGACGGTTCGTTCATCTCGCCGGTGATCCGCACCACTTTCACGAATCCCAACACAGGAACCTTCGACCCGGCGATCGTGCGCAATTTCGTGACCCAGATAGACAAAGATCCCACCGCGGCGCTGGTTTGGAACTTCATCAAAGACCAGATGATTCAGCAGCGTTACCTGTCCAAATACATCACGCTGGTCGCCAAGGGAATGTACGTTACGGATCTCGAAGTGGAACAGGGCGTCGCCAATTCCGACATAACCAGCGCCATTTCGTACATCGTCAAGGACTATTCGCAGGTCGCCGATTCGACGATCGACATCTCGCAAGCCGAAGTCAAAAATATTACGACGCTCATAAGAATATTTTCCGTCAGACGGCCTCGCGCGACATCGAATACGTATTGTTCGACGTATTACCTTCGGACAGCGATTACGTCGATGCCGAAAAGCACATCAACGAGATCGCCGCGGAATTCGCCGTCAGCGAAACCCCGCTGCAATACGCCACGCTGAACTCCCAGAACCCGACCGAAAAACGGTATTTCACGGAAGATCAGTTGCCCGCCGAACTGGCCGCGTTCGCCTTCGGAGCGAACAGCAACGGAATGTACGGCCCGACCAAAGAAGGAGACATGTACACGATGGCCCGCGTGGCCGATTCCAAAATGCTGCCGGACTCGGTCGGAGCGCGTCACATCCTGATCGGAGCCGACCAGAAGGCCACTGCGGACAGCATTCTGAACGCGCTGAAAGGCGGCGCCTCCTTCGCAGAACTTTCGGCGACCTATTCGCAGGACCCCGGGCGAAAGCGAAAGACGGCGACCTGGGCGTCTTCCAGCCCGAACAGATGGTTCCGGAATTCAGCGAAGCCGTCCTGGAAACGCACAAGGGCGACTATTTCACCGTCCAGACGCAGTTCGGTATCCATGTCGGACAGGTAACCTACAAGAGCGAACCGAAGAAAAAGTGCAGTTGGCCACGATCACCTATAAAATCGAACCGAGCGAAACGACCCAGCAAACCATCTACGCCAACGCCAGCAAATTCATCAGCGAAGCGGCGGATCGTACGAAAACTTCGAAAAAGCGGCTACGGACAATTCGCTGTCGAAACAAGGTCGTACGGATCAAAAATACCGACCGCAACCTCAACGGCATCGACAACTCGCGTGAAATCGTCCGCTGGGCTTTCAACGGAGAGAAAGGCGACGTTTCCGCGATCATGGAAGTGGACGGCAATTACGTAATCGCCGCCATCACCGGCGTTTCGGAAGACGGAATCGCACCGCTCGAAACCGTATCTCCGCAGATCGTTTCGATCCTGCGCGAACAGAAAAAAGGCGAAATCCTGGCTCAGGAGATGACCGGAAGCTCGCTGGCCGAAGTGGCATCAAACTGAACCTGGAAGTCAAAAGAAGCGGCTAACATCGACTTCAACTCGTTCTACATCGAAAGCGTCGGCGTAGAACCGAAGTTGATCGGAGCCGTTACCGGAGCGAAGGAAAATACGCTGTCGAAACCCGTTGCCGGACAGAAAGGCGTCTTCCTGTTCGACGTAACTTCGAGAGCCAAAGTGGACAACGTAACCCCGGAAAGCGAAAAGGTACGCCTCGAAGCGAGCGCGCAGGCCTATATTATGGAGCGCGTCAACCAGGCGTTGACCGAACAGAGCAAGATCACCGACAACCGTGTGAAATTCTTCTAACGGAACCGGGAATCGGACATCCGATCCTATAACCCGAGCGGGGCGGACTTCGAAGTCCGCCCCGCTTGTTTTTTCGCTTTCTCCGTATTATCCGGAGAAAAATCCTGTTCGGGTTATCTTTTCGACGAATCGGGGACTGCGCCGAATCGGTCTCCGTATGCTTCAAATATTTATCGAGCCATCCGAAAAACTCCCGGTTCCAAACCAAAGAATTCTGCGGTTTGAAAATCTGGTGGGCCTCGTCTTCGAACGACACCAACCGGCTCGGCACCCCCATCAGCCGGGCCGCCGTAAAGGCCTGCAAGCTCGGTATACGGAATCCGAAAATCGCCCTGACCCGAAAAAAATCAGAATCGGAGTATCCCAATTTTTCACGAACTTATGGGGCGAATTGGCATACGACCGCTGCGCCGTCGTGTCGTCGCTCCAGTACGACCGCCCAGATCGTTGTTCGGAAACCATAGTTCCTCGGTCGCCCCGTACATGCTCTCCAGATTGAACATCCCGCAATGGGCTATAAAAGCTTTGAAGCGTTTTTGATGATGCCCGGCCAGAAAAACACCGAATATCCGCCGTAGCTCGCCCCGACGCAGCCCAACCGGCCGCCGTCCACCCACGGTTCCGCGGCCACATCGTCGATCGCGCTCAGGTAATCGCGTATATTCTGCCCGCTGTAATCGCCCGAAATCTGATCCAGCCACTGCTGTCCGAACGAAGGCACGCCGCGCCGGTTCGGTGCGACGACCACGTATCCCTGCGCCGCCATCAACTGCAAATTCCAACGGTAACTCCAGAACTGGCTTACGACGCTTTGCGGTCCTCCCTGACAGTACAGCAGCGCCGGATAGCGTTCGGTCGAATCGAAATCCGGCGGCAGCACGACCCACGTCAACATTTGCCGGCCGTCGGTAGTCCGTATCCAACGTTCGCGCACCTCCCCATCCGGATATGATCGTAGATTTCCGGATTGGTATTCGTGATCCGGGTCATCGTTCCGTCCGCCGGATCGATCCTGAAAAGTTCGGTCGGAGCGGACAGCGAAGTCACTTCGCCGACCAGTTCGCCCCCGTTCAGCGTAATCGCATTGACATCGTGCGCCCCTGCGGTCAGCACGCGCACCGAATCGTCCGCCAGGTCGACCCGGCACACCTGATAGGTTCCCCGCACAGGCGCAATGAAATACAACGTCCCGTTCCCGTCCCAACGCACGTTTCCCGCATTGTAATCGAAGTTCCGGGTCAGGTAGCGTTTTTCGCCGGTAGCCAGCGTTTCGACGAACAGTCGGCTCTTGTCCGACTCGTTCCCGGCCCGCTCCATACTGGTGAACGCCAACATCGAATCGTCCGGCGAGAAAACCGGATATTTGTCGTACCCGGGCATCCCTTCGGTCAGGTTGCGCGTCTGCCCGGACGCAAGGTCGTAAAGGTACACGTCCGAATCGGTGCTGAGCGCATACGCTTTCCCGGTCAGCTTCTTACAGGTATAGGCCAATTGGGTTCCGGCGCGGTTCCACGCGATTTCCGAAATATCGAAATAGGGCGCCGTCGGGGCATCCCACGGCTCGCCCGGCATAATATCCGTCCCTCCGGTCACTTTCGCGCCGCCCGTCAGCGGAGCGATGAAAATATGACGGTAGCTCCCGTCGTCCCAATAATTCCAGTGGCGCTCCATCAGGTCGTCGTAAATCTTCGCCTTCGAACGGTCCAGATCGGGATAAATTTCCGGCGAACTGCGCTTTTCGACCGGCACCCGGGCGACGTACATCAGCCGGTTCTCCGACGGAGCGACCGAAAAAGCCCTCGACGCCGCCGGAGATGTCGGTCACCTGACGACGGTTGTTCCCGTCCGGAGCCGCACACCAAACCTGGTCGCTGCCTCCGTGGTCGGAAATAAAATAGATCGTACGTCCGTCTGCGCTCCACTGAGGCGACGACTCGTTGCTGCCGGGATCGGTGACCCGGATCCATTTGCCCCCGGATACCGGCGCCGAACGGATATTGGTCACTCCCTTGTTCTCTTTCATGTCGTAGGTCGTAACCGTATAAAGCACGGTACGGCCGTCGGGAAAGCGACGGCGCTGCCGACCCTCTTTATTTTCCACATTACCTCGGGCGTCAGTATCCCCGCCGATCGTTCGGCATCGGTCAGTACATGGTCAGCACTCATCTTATCATCGTTTTTTCGGAAAGAACAGCCGTACGGCAAAACCATCCATACGCAGCATACGGCTTTCAGTACAAAGAACAGACCTCTTTTCATCGTTCGAACGTTTAGTATCCGGCAGCCCTACCGCACCGGATAACCGGCTTCCCGAAAAACGTCGCCGATCGTATAATAGGTGCCGCTCAGCAGTTCGGGCACCCGTTCGGGCGCGATCCATTCGGCCCGGGTAATCCCTTCGACCGTCTGCGGCTGCGGTCGTTGCCCTCCGACGTAGCGCATGTGATACCAAGCCGTCCGTTTCAGCACCCACTGCTCCCGAATCCGGTAACAGTGGAACGTGTGCGTGATCGGCTCTTTCCGTTGCAGTTCTTCGATTCGCAGACCGCACTCCTCGCTGACTTCCCGCACGGCGCAGTCTTCGATCCGTTCGCCCGGTTCGAGTTTTCCCTTCGGCAAATCCCAGCGGCCGTTGCGGAAAATCATCAGCACTTTCGCCGCATCGTCGACCACCAAACCGCCGGCCGCCTCGATAAAAGGCAGCGATGCCCGGAATTCGTCGAAAATACGCTCAATATTTTCGGATATTACGTATAACTTTTTGGTAAATTGAAGTTTTTGCAAGAACTTTGTAATAGCGGGCGTTTCGCCGGGAGCCACCGGAATACTTCGCCCTGCGGATCGGCCGGAAGCTGCTGCGCGAACAGCACGGCACTGTTTTCAATATAAACTTTATACATGGTAATAATGTGTGATTTAGACAAAAAAGTCGCTGAAAGTCTGTTACAAATTAAGGCAATTAAATTAAATCCGACAAATCATTTCACCTGGGCGTCGGGCTGGTATTCGCCCATCTACTGCGATAACCGCAAGATCCTCTCCTATCCGGCCGTCCGGAAGGAAATCTACGAAGGATTCGTAAAGATCATCTCCGAAAAATATCCCGACGCAGACATCATCGCCGGCGTAGCCACCGGAGCTATCGCGCACGGCGTACTGGTCGCCGAAAAAATGGGCAAGCCGTTTATCTACGTCCGCAGCTCGCCGAAATCGCACGGGCTGACCAACCAGGTCGAGGGCGAATACTGGCCGGGAGCCAAGGTCGTCGTGGTCGAAGACCTGGTCTCCACCGGCGGCAGCAGCTGGCGCCGTCGAAGCGCTGCGCGAGGGGGGATGCGACGTGCTGGGCATGGTCGCGATCTTCACCTACGGTTTTCCGACCGCCGAAGAAAATTTCGCCGGAGCGGACGTGAAGCTCGACACACTGAGCAACTACAAAACGATGATCGAACTGGCTGTCAACCAGGGCTACGTCCACGAAGACGAATTGCAGACCCTGAAGGAGTGGCGCCGCGACCCGGCGAACTGGAAAAAATAAGCGGCACGAAAATGGAGAAATACGAAAGCAAACACGTCCGGATCCGGCGGCCGGCTTCGATGATTTACAGCGTCCTGTCGCGCTTCGACAACCTCACGCCGGTACTGGCCGACAAAGTGGAAGGCTGGACGGCGGAGGAGAATACCTGCTCGTTCAAGGCGAAGGGGTTTCCCGTCAGCCTGCGGATCGTCGAGAAAGAGCCGCACAAGCTGGTCAAAGTGACCGGCGAAGACGGCTCCCCGATGGATTTCACGTTCTGGGTGCAGTTGGTCAGCGTCGACGAGCAGGACACCCGGATGCGCATCGTACTGCATGTGCAACTGAACATGATGATGAAGATGATGATCGGCGGCAAGCTGGCCCAGGCGGTCGACCAAATCGCCGACCAGATCGCCGAGGCGTTCAACAACGCCCCGGTTTAAACGGAAACGACGTTTAACTTAAAACGAAATACCATGATCAACATTATCGTAACCATTACGGTCTCCGAAGAAAACCGCCCGCAGGTACTGCCGCTGCTGGAAGCGCTTACGACAGCCTCGCAGCAGGAATCGGGCAACATCTCCTACGAATTTTACTTGCATCCCACCGACCCGATGCGGTTGGCGATCATCGAGGTCTGGCAGAACGCCGAAGTGCTCGCCGAGCACGAAGCGACCAAGCATTTCACGACGTTGCTGCCGCAGATCGAAAAACTGTCGGTCGGCATCGACATCCAGAAATTCGACGCAGAACCGATCGATTGACGCAAGACGCCGCCCGATACAAAAACGCCTCCCGGCCGGATACGTACATTCCGGCAGAGAGGCGTTCGTTTTCCCGAACCAGCCTTATTCCTTCCGAACGAGGTAGATCATTTCGAACGCAGCCCGTACAACGCCGCCGCTTCCGGACTGAGGAAACGGATGTAGTCGATCTCTTCGACATCGAACCCGGCTTCGGCCAAGCGCTCGCCGTAATCCCTGCCGTAATCGCGCAGGTGATCTTTTTTGTCCGAAATGGAGTTCACGCTGCACGGGATCGGTGATCGACGGATCTTCGTAAGTCGTCTCGCGGTCGGGATTGACCGGCGACAACATGATCCCCAGCCTCCCGGACGCATCACGCGGAAAAGTTCCCGCATCGCCTGCCGGTCGTCGTCGACGTGCTCCAAAATGTGGTTGCAGAAGATCACGTCGAACTCCCCGTCCGGAAACGGGATTCGCTGCACATCCATCTTAACCTTCGCCAACGGCGACTCCAGATCGGCGGTCACGTAATCCAACTGCGGCAGCCGACCGAACCGCTTCAGGAAGCAATACTCCGGAGCGATATGCAACACCCCGCGCGGGCGCTTCGAAAAAGTCGGTTTCGTTTTGCAGGTACAGCCACATCAGTCGGTGCCGCTCGAGCGCCAGGCAATGCGGACACAACGCATTTTCACGCGAATTGACGTATCCGTAGGGCATGAATTTCCGGTAACGGTTGCCGCACACCGGGCACTGCACCCGGCTCCCGGCGTAAAATAACCCCACAAGCGGCGTGCACAGGTGCACCACCCGCTGGATATAACGGCGCGGCACATGCCGCAATACGAATCGGATCAATTGCTTCATCGGGCTATTCCTCCTCTTTCAGGGCCTCGTCGACCTCTTTTTCGGCTTTTCGCAGCCGTTCCTTGCACAACCGGATCAGCTCGGCGGCCCGTTTGACCTGAGCGCCCAGTTCGTCGACGTTCATCTGCTCATTGTTAAACCGCTCGAGGATCTGCTCCACTTCGGCGATCGCCTGCGCATATGTAATTTTCGATTTTTCCATCTATTTGATTTTTTTGATTTCTGCTTCTATCGTCCGGCGTTTCATCACGATCTCTACCGAATCGCCCGCCTGCAAGCCGACCGGATCGGTCACGATATTCCCGCCGCTGCGCACGACGGCAAACCCCATGTCGAGAATCCGGTCCGGATCGCGCGTAGCCGCCAGGTCGCCCAGCAAAGATAACGCTTTCGTACGGGATGCGACGTATTCCCGGCTGCGGTGTCTGAGCATGGCCGACAAATTATCGAGTCGGAAATTCGCGTCCGAAAAGGCAAAAACGAGCCGATTGTCGCAATTGCGCCTGCAGCGCCGCCGTGCGGTCTTCCCGGCGGCGGATCGCTTGCGCCGCCCCATGCCGCAGCGCACCGCGCAACTGTTCCAGCCGCAGCCGCACCGCCTGCGTCCCCTGCGTCGAAATCCGGTTCAGCGCGAACGCCGCATCCCTCAACGCGCTGCGCCGCTGCAGGAAAAACGCCTGTGCCGCCTCCTTCAGTTCCTTCCTCATATCGTCGAGTCCGGCATCGAATTCGGCCATCCCGTTTTTCAGGTACACGGCCACGGCAGTCGGCGTTTTCAACGAAACGGCCGCAACCAGATCGGCCACGCTCTGGTCTTTATCATGTCCGATCCCGGCGATCACCGGCAACGGGAACTGCGCCAGGTAACAGCACAGCCGATAGCTGTTGAAGCACCCCAGATCGCTCTGCGAACCGCCCCCTCGGATCAGCACCAGCGCATCGAAACCGTCCGCCCGGTCGGCCGCCTCGCCCAATGCCCGGACGATCGACTCCTCGGCTTCGGCCCCCTGCATGAAAGCGTCGAACAACGTAATTTCGAATCCGTAGGGAGAGGATGAAATCTCCTTCATAAAATCCTGATAACCCGCCGCATTCCGCGACGAGATCACCGCAATCCGCTGAATCGCCGCAGGCAGCGGCAACTCGCGGTTCATGTCGAACACGCCGTCCTGTCGCAACCGCCGGATCGTCTCCTGTCGCTGGCGCTCCATGTCGCCGAGCGTATAGGTCGGGTCGATATCGGTAATCTGCAGCGACAATCCGTAAAGTTCGTGGTACGAAACGACCACCTTGACCAGCACCTTCAGCCCCGCTGCGAGGGACCTGGCCCGTCGCTCCCTGGAAATAGGACGCGATCATCGGATAACCGCTGCGCCAAATCACGGCGCTCGCTTTCGCTTTGGGCACATGGTTCGCCCCGCCTTTTTCGACCAATTCGATGTAACAGTGGCCGGAATAGTTCACCTTCAGTTCGCTGATCTCCGCTGTCACCCAGTACGGCAGCGGATGGGCGTTGTCGATCCCGCGCTTGATAAGCGCCTGCAGTTCGCTGAGAGAAATATGCGTGGAAGCCGGCATCTCTGCGGTTATTTATTTACCCGGAACACTTTCTGCACCCCTTTAATTCGCATCAGCGAATAGACGACGGCATCGACCAATTGCGTACCGGTCACCTCGATGTTGATCAACCCGGAAGCATTCCTCCCGACGAGTTCAGGCTCATCGAACGGATATTGATCTTCAGGTCGCGGTTGATCACTTCGGCGATTTTATTCACCAGGCCGGTCGCATCTTCGGCCTGGATACGCACTGTCGCGACGAACGCGCCCTTCGCCGCGTTCTGCTGCCAGCGCGCCGGCAACACCCGGTAAGGGTAACGTTCCTTCAGCCGCTGGGCGTTCGGGCAATCCTGCCGGTGGATCGTGATCCCGCTGTTGATCGTCGTGAAACCGAATATTTCGTCCCCGAAGATCGGATTGCAACACTTGGCCAGTTTGTATTCGATATTACTTAGCGAATTGTCGATAATCAGCGCGTCGTCGTTGTCCGAAACGATCTTCGCGGCCGACGGAGCTTTCAACGGATGCCCGTCGTCCAGCGTCCCGTTCAGGTGGCGGGTCAGGATCTCCTTGATGTCGGGCAGGATGATCTTCTGTTGTGCGATCTGCCCGTACAGCTCGGTTCCCGTCCGCAATTTGTAGTATTTGCTCAGCACCATCACGGCGTCGTCCATCGTGATGGAGAGTTTCCAGTTCTTGATCTTGCGTTCGAGTTCCTCCCGCCCGAGACTGGCCGCCTTGGCCTGCTCCTCGCGCATGTAGGCCCGGATCTTGTTGCGCGCTTTGCTCGTGGTGACGATATTCAGCCAATCGGCTTTCGGTTTCTGGGTTTTCGACGTCAGTATCTCGACGATATCGCCGTTGCGCAGCACTTCGCGGAACGACACGTTACGGTGGTTCACCTTACCGCCGACGCAGGTAGCTCCGAGATTGGTATGGATATCGAACGCGAAGTCGAGCACGGTGGCCCCTTCGCTCAGTTTGCGCAGGTCGCCGTTCGGCGTGAACACGAAGATTTCGCCGGACGACAGCTTTGCATCAAACTTCTGCGCGATCTCCTGCGGCTGAGTCGTCTCCATGATCTCGCGCAGCTTGGTGAACCACTCCTCGGTTCCCATCGTTCCGCCGCTGACGCCTTTGTAACGCCAATGGGCCGCCACGCCGCGTTCGGCGACCTCGTCCATCCGCTCACTGCGAATCTGTATCTCGACCCAGCGCCCCTCATTGGAAACGACCGTCGTATGGAGCGATTCGTAACCGTTCGACTTCGGGATGGATATCCAGTCCCGCATCCGGTCGGGATTCGGCGTATAAAAATCGGTGACGATCGAATAGATCGCCCAGCACTGCGCCTTCTCCTGCTCCTGCGGACAGTCGATGATAATCCGGATCGCGAACAGGTCGAACACCTCGTCGAAGCCGATTCGCATCCGCTTCATTTTGCGCCAAATCGAATAGATCGACTTGGTACGGCTTTTCAAATGGTATTTGAACCCGAGATGCCGCATTTTTTCTTCGATCGGGCGCACGAACCGGCGGATAAATACCTCGCGTTCGGCGGCCGTTTCGTTCAACCGCTTGCGGATGTACTCGTAATCGTCCGGTTCCAGGTGCATCAGGGCGAGATCCTCCAGTTCGGATTTGATATTGTACAATCCCAGCTTATGCGCGATCTGGGCATACAGGTTCAGGCTTTCCCACGATTTTTTGGCCCGTTTCTCCGGCGGAAAAATCTCCAGACGGCGCATCACTTCGAGCCGGTCGGCCAGCTTGATCAGAATCACGCGGGGATCGGTCGAATAAGAAACGATCAGCTCGCGGAAATTGTCGATCTGGTCGTTGGCCACCTTCGGGTCGACGTCCGATATGTTGCACAACCCCTGCAGAATGCCGACGCACTGTTTTCCGAAATGATTCCCGAGCTTATGAACATCCATCAACTGCAGGCGCACCACATCGTGCAGCAGCGTCGAGACCGTCGAATTCCGCCCGAGTCCCACCTCCTGAATCACGATCATCGCGGTATTGATCGAATGGGTAACGAAAGGCGTCCCGTCGTGACGAACCAGCCCTTTCAACCGGTCGACCGCCAGACACAATGCCGAACGCACCACCCCGAAAACCTCGTCGTCGAATACCGAACGCGCCAGATCCAAAAACGGCTGGTAATATTCGGCATCCAGATCAATCTCTTTCTCAACCTCTTCCATATTCATCCCTGTTAGGTTCGTGCGATAAAGTTAATAATTTTTCGGAAACAAATCCGCCTCCGTTCCGCAACGATTCCATTCGTGCGAACGATCCGGTGCCCGGCATCCCGGACAGCCCCGCCCCGACGAATAAATCCGACCCCGCGGCACACGAAAAACGGGCGGAGCCACAGAGGGTTCCGCCCGTCAAATCCGTTTTCGAATCGTTATTTCTTAAAATAACGGTTGTAAAGTCCCTCGAAACCTTTTCCGTGACGCGCTTCGTCTTTGCACATTTCGTGGACGGTATCGTGAATGGCATCCAGTCCCAGTTGTTTGGCACGGGTAGCGATCCGTTTCTTATCTTCGCAGGCGCCGCTTTCGGCTTCCATCCGGGCTTTCACATTGGTCTTGGTATCCCAAACCACTTCACCCAGCAGTTCGGCAAACTTCGACGCATGTTCTGCCTCCTCCCACGCGTAACGCTTGAACGCCTCGGCAATTTCGGGATATCCCTCGCGGTCGGCCTGACGACTCATCGCCAGGTACATGCCCACTTCGCTGCACTCGCCGGCAAAATGCGCTCTCAAACCCTCGAGCACCTCTTCGTCTACGCCTTTGGCCACGCCGATCACATGTTCGTCGGCCCACGTCAGCGCTTCTCCTTCGACCACTTCCTTAAATTTCGACGCGGGTTGTTTACACTGCGGACAAAATTCGGGAGCTGCATCCCCTTCGTGAACATAACCGCAAACCGTACAAATAAATTTCTTTTTCATAGCCATCAAGTTTTTTAAGTGATTGATTCTGTTATTATTTCATTTTACCCACTAGTTCGATTTTTTTCCGGCACCGCTCGCAGTAGCCTTTATAATAGACCTGCACTTCGTCGACTTCGTGACGCGGATCGCTCACCTCCAACGCTTCCGGATCGACCGCCAACGGCAGATCGTAAACCGCGCCGCAGCTCCGGCAACGAAAATGCGCATGCGGAGAAACATCCCCGTCGAAACGGCTGTTCCGCTCGTCGATATCGAGCAACAGGATCGCGCGGTGCGCAGCCAGCAACTTCAGGGTATTGTACACCGTCGTTTTGGAAAGCGTCGGCATCGACGGACTGAGCGCCGTATGGATCTCGTCGGCCGTCGGATGCGTCGGATGCGTCACGAGATACCCATGATCGCGAGCCGCTGCAACGAAGGCCGGATGCCGTATTCCATCAAATAACGGTGCAAATCCTGAATCATCTACAATTTTGTATTAATTACAACTATTAACCGAATGCAAATATATATCGAATTTTCGAATCTGCAAATTTTTCGGACGGAATTTATTTGGATTTTACCTTATATCCGGCATACAACGTATGAAAATATGTCTACTTTTTGCATCATGCAACCAATTAGACCAAGTGTAAATACGGATATATCGTTTTCGCAATCACGCTATTGATCGCCATCGACTACGTATATCGGTATTTCGCTTTCGAACCGTACAACCAAAGTCCGCTGAACATCGAAACGCCGGAAGGAAACGCTCAACCTTACCATCCTTCGGTGGTATACATTCCCGGAGGATGGAACGGGTATGCTTACTGGATGGCGGAAACGCCCTACCCGTTGGGGCCGGACGGCGATTGGAACGGCCTGCCTCCTTACCGAGCCAGATGGGAAAACCCGTGCATCCACGCCTCGCACGACGGCATACACTGGGAAACGCCGGGCGACTTGGTCAACCCGATCGACGACCTGAACGAAACCGAGATCGAGAACCGGGATTTCTTTTCCGACACACATCTGGTGATGAACGGCGACACGCTGGAGTGCTGGTACCGCATCAGCCGCACACAGCGAGACGAAACATACATCCTGCGAAAATACAGCGCCGACGGCATACACTGGTCGGAACGGGAAACGGTCATCGATCTCCAAGATCCGGCGGTCGTCCGCGAAGGCCCCGGAGGCATGATCGTCAGTCCCGCGATCCAAAAAGATCGGCGGCCGGTATTGCATGTGGTATGTCAACGATATCGGGGAATCCCGGAGCATTTGCCGTTCGTTCTCGGACGATGGCAGAAATTGGCAGAAAAAAGTATTGCCGGCTGTCGGACACCGCCGTCGTCCCTTGGCACATCGACGTACAACGGATCGACAGCATCTATTACATGGTGATTTACGACTTCCGAAACCTGACCTTGTGGAGCAGCCGCGACGGACTCTTTTCGAAAAACGGCGGCTGTTGCTCGCCCCGTCCCCGAAACTGGGCTCATTCTATGCCGGCGGCCTGTACCGCAGCGCTCTGCTCCGGGACGACAAAGAGTGTAAACTCTATTTCAGCGCTTTCGATAAAAAAAGACCGCCGTCGGACTGATGAGAGGCAACTGTCCGGACTCGCTGAAAATATACTCCGTCTCAGGGAACAAAGTGTCCTTCTTCCGGTTCCCGGTCACCTACCTAAGGCAGAAAAAACAGGCGATCGTCCGCCTTTTCGAATAGCGAACGCCGGCTCTCACACAGCCCGGATCTTCAGGATCGCTTTCCGGACATTGCCGCTGCCGATCAGCGGGGGCGTGCGCGTCTTCCGGGAAAAAACGACGAATTCCCCGGATGCAGCGACACATAGCACGAAGGCTTATCGTCGAAAAAAACAATATCGGCCGCTTCGTCGAATTCGCCCCGGGGCAGAATACACCGTTCGCGCGGACGCCATCCGAACCGCTCTTCGCCCCGAACCCGGAGCGGGATCTGTACGTCGATGTATCGATCGTGCGCTTCGAGAGGAGCTTCCTGCTCCGGCCGGAGCAACCCTTCGCTGATTACGATATACAGATCGTCTCCGTCGATGGCGTATTTCCCGGGAGCCAACGTATCCATTCGGGCGACGGCATAATCGAAAGCTTTTTGAACCGGGGATGCAGGGCGTCGTACCGCCCCGATCCTGATAACGTATCGACAATCATAAATCAGGCATTTATCCGTTTACCGATGCAAGGTACGTACAAACGGCGGGAAAACCAAAAGCCGCCCGGCAACAAACCGGGGAAGTCTCGCGCGAGACTTCCCCGAAATTGTCGAAGCGACGGCGGTTATTCGTCTTTATCGGTATCGGCATACGCCTTCAGCAGTTTCTCCTGCACATCGGCCCGGCACCTGCTCGTAAGAGGCGAACTTCATCGAATAGGTCGCGCGCCCGTTGGTCAGCGAACTGAGCGTAGTCGAATAACGATACATCTCGGCCAGTGGAACCCGGGCTACGAGACGCTTGAATCCCTTGTCGCTGCTCATCCCTTCGATCATCGCGCGGCGGTTCTGCAGATCGCTCATCACGTCGCCCATCTTGTCGGACGGCACGAGCACCTCGACACTGTAAATCGGCTCCATAATCTTC
>VOFD01001980.1_pt1 | contig 20458 bp, 29 predicted proteins | sample 5384101 | NCBI WGS metagenome assembly VOFD01 (sample SAMN12384723, study PRJNA508395) | human gut metagenome | isolation source: healthy gut C | host: Homo sapiens
CTGACAAATGGCTGTCTGCCTACCTCGTTATGGCAAAAACAAATGAATCCCGTGCGAAAGTTTTCGCACAGGATTCATATTATGCCTTATTATAACATGAGCTTGATATATTAATAGCCTTCACCTTTTCACTGTAACTCCTCATTCATCAGTGTTAACGGGTGAAGAGCGACATCTTCACCCGCATTTACACCTCCGGTTCATTAATAACAAGCTTACTTTCTATAGGCACTAAACTTCTTTTCTATTATAGATAAACTTCTCTTCTTCCGAATATAAAATTCTTTTGCACTAGGCACAATCTATAAACGCAAGTTGCGTTTATAAAAAACAAAGATTGCGTTTATAAAAACAAAGGCTTCGTTTTTTATAATCAAAAGCCTTCGTTTATAGTTTATCTATAACCAAAAAAAAGAAATTAGTTCTTATAGAAAGGAAGTTTAGATCCTATAGAAAAGAAGTTCATCTACAATATCCGGTCGCCATCAGACCAATTATCAGTATACATAGATAGCTTAAAAAAGGAAAGCGGGTGAAATATATGCCCTTCACCTGCTAACATCCATGAATAAGGCGTTATAGCGAAAAAGGTGAAAGGCATATCACATTTGTACGACACACGGACATCATACCTTAATTCCGGTAAATCAGACAGATAGAAAGTCTTTTTCTTACTCTTCTTTAGCTTCAGTCAAGCCATACTTTGCTCTCGTAATTTTCCGTACAAGTTCCCTTTGAACACTTTCCAATGCGTTCACTTCTTTATCCAACAGTTCCAAAGCTGAACCTTTCTGTAGCAGATAAGAACGGTCTGAGTATTTTATCATAGAAGTGGACACTGCCTTATTATCCTTTTATATTGTTCAATCATATATCGCAAAGCTTCCGATCTATATTTACAAACGGTCTTCCGTTCCGCATAATATAATTCTTTTGTAAGCATTGTCTTCACTTCTCAACTTCTTCAAAAAGCAGAAAAGCTGCCGACACCGCATCTTTCTCTTCCTTAGATACAGCCTCCGATTGTCTCTTTTTTAAGCTCCCTATATTCTTTATATGTATTTAAGAACTTATCCAGCGCATCTTTACAGACTTTATGCTCAAGCCGGTAATTTTCCAAATGAAGCAGGACGGTTATATTCAACAATCTCTTGCAGGTAAGGCACATCATTCCAACTGATATACTTATTATTCGCTTCACAATAGTCTGCGTAAGCACTCACAAGTTGCCAACTATATTCTTTTGTTTTCTGATTCAGTTCTTCATTGATGGCCGACAAACTTTTCTCCATTTTCCTGTAAATTCTGCGCTAATGCGGTCTGCATACTCCCCATCCCGAAATGAGACAAGGACAATAATGTTGTTTTCATAATATAATGATTTTAAAATAATGTATTTGAGGGGCGGCATTTTTTCATAATTTCGTTATTCTCAATAACGTCCTCACCTCTTCCAATGTGAACAAATGCACAGAAATATCTTTAGCTTCCAAATGTTGATGATCTATCAGTTCCACATCTGTGCGAGAAAAACAATGAGTCAAGTTAGTAAAACTTACATATTGAAATAGTGTTCGTATCTTTGCACCAACTAACAACCTTTTTATTACAATATGACATTTACGAATAATATTATGATTGTCCGGCATAAATTGCTGGCTGATCTCGTCAGACTCTGGAAAAACGACCAGTTAGTAGAAAAAATTGACCGTCTCCCTATTGAGCTGAGTCCGCGCAAATCAAAACCTGTAGGACGTTGTTGTATACACAAAGAACGTGCTGTATGGAGATACAAGACCTTCCCGCTGAGGGGACTGGATATGACGGACGAACACGACGAAGTTACTCCGCTTTCCGAATATGCACGACTGGCATTGAGCCGCCCCGAACCGGAAAAGGAGAATATCATGTGCGTCATCGACGAGGCCTGTTCTTCCTGTGTACAGATTAATTATGAAATCACCAATCTTTGTCGGGGATGCGTGGCACGCAGCTGTTATATGAATTGCCCTAAGGATGCAATACGTTTCAAGAAAAACGGTCAGGCAATGATTGACCATGACACGTGTGTCAGTTGCGGTATTTGCCATAAGAGTTGTCCTTATCACGCGATTGTATATATCCCCGTTCCTTGTGAAGAATCTTGTCCGGTAAAGGCTATCAGTAAAGATGAACATGGTATAGAGTATATTGATGAAAGCAAATGTATCTATTGCGGAAAATGCATGAATGCTTGTCCGTTCGGTGCTATCTTCGAAATCTCGCAAACGTTCGATGTATTGCAACGGATCCGGAAAGGAGAAAAGATGGTTGCCATCATTGCTCCATCTATTTTGGGACAGTTCAAGACTTCCATCGGACAAGTATACGGTGCTTTCAAAGAAATAGGATTTACCGATGTGATCGAAGTGGCCGAAGGCGCCATGTCAACCACTAGCAATGAAGCTCACGAGTTGTTGGAGAAGTTGGAAGAGGGTCAGAAGTTTATGACAACTTCCTGTTGTCCTTCTTATATCGAACTGGTAGAGAAACATATTCCGGATATGAAACCTTATGTTTCTACCACCGGATCACCGATGTACTACACCGCACGGATTGCCAAAGAGAAACATCCGGATGCGAAGATTGTATTTGTCGGTCCATGCGTAGCCAAACGAAAAGAGGTACGCCGTGACGATGCTGTAGACTATATCCTGACATTCGAAGAAATCGGTTCGATTCTCGACGGAATGGACATTCAGCTGGAACAAATGCAGGAGTTCTCCGTATTACATACTTCCGTTCGCGAAGCACACGGATTTGCACAGGCAGGTGGTGTGATGGGAGCCGTAAAAGCATATCTGAAAGAAGAAGCGGACAAGATCAATGCTATCCAAGTGTCGGATATCAACAAAAAAAATATAGCCTTGCTGCGTGCCTGTGCCAAAACAGGAAAAGCAGCGGGACAGTTCATCGAAGTGATGGCTTGCGAAGGTGGATGTATCACCGGTCCAAGCACGCACAACGATATTGTTTCAGGACGTCGCCAACTGGTACAAGAGCTTCTCAAGCGCAAAGAAAGCTATGAGACAATGGATAGATAAACTGCGAGAAGAAAGGACACTCCGACCGGAAGAGTTCCGGCAACTGCTGACTGAATGTGACGCAGAGCTGCTGCGTTACATCAACAAACAGGCGCAGGAAGTCAGTCTCCTTCATTTTGGAAACAAGATTTATATCCGTGGACTGATTGAAATCAGCAACTGCTGCCGGAATAACTGTTATTACTGTGGTATTCGAAAAGGAAACCGAATATCGAACGTTACCGGTTAAGCCGGGAGAGTATACTGGACTGTTGCAAACAGGGCTATGAACTGGGATTCCGCACCTTTGTATTACAAGGAGGAGAGGATCCTGCACTGACAGACGATCAGATAGAAATGACCGTCGCCCGTATCAGACAGGAGTATCCGGATTGTGCCATTACGCTGTCGCTCGGTGAAAAATCACGTGAGGCATACGAACGTTTCTTCCGTGCCGGAGCCAACCGTTATCTGTTACGTCACGAAACTTATAATGAGTTGCATTACCGGCAACTGCATCCGGCGGAATTGTCCGGCAAACGACGTCTGCAATGTTTAGCGGATTTGAAAAAGATCGGTTATCAGACAGGAACCGGAATTATGGTCGGCAGTCCGGGACAAACAGTAGAGCATATCATTGAGGATCTATTGTTTATAGAAAAGCTCCGCCCGGAAATGATTGGCATCGGACCTTTCCTGCCGCATCATGACACGCCTTTGCAGAACATCCCAGCGGAACGGTGGAACAGACGATTCTTCTATTATCCATCTTCCGCCTGATGCATCCGTCCGCATTGATTCCGGCAACAACAGCTCTTGCCACTCTCATTCCTGATGGCAGGGAACGGGGTATTTTAGCAGGTGCCAATGTGGTTATGCCCAACCTGTCTCCCCGGGAGGAGCGAAGAAAATACGAATTATATAATGACAAAGCTTCACTCGGAGCGGAATCTGCCGAAGGCTTGATTGCCCTACAAAAAGCAGCTGAATGCCATCGGTTACGAGATTTCTACCGAAAGAGGCGACTTTTAAGTACACCACAGACTGCACAGATTCACAAAGATTTATTTCGGATTAAATCTTAATCTGTGATATTCGGGCAACTCATGGTGAAAAAAAAACAGAAAATATATGATATACCAAAAAGATTCATCAAAAGCAGAAGAGTTTATCCATCATGAAGAGATTCTGGATACGCTGGAATATGCGCAGAAGAATAAGGATAACCGTGTCCTGATTGAACAGCTGATCGAAAAAGCTGCTCTGTGCAAAGGACTGACGCACCGGGAAGCAGCCGTTCTGCTGGAATGTGACCAACCTGACCTGATAGAACGTATCTTTCATCTCGCCAAAGAAATCAAACAGAAGTTTTACGGCAACCGCATTGTTATGTTTGCACCACTTTATTTATCAAACTATTGCGTAAACGGATGCGTATATTGCCCTTATCATGCCAAAAACAAAACAATCGCCCGCAAGAAACTGACGCAGGAAGAAATTCGCCGGGAAGTTATTGCCTTGCAGGATATGGGGCATAAGCGGCTCGCTCTTGAAGCGTGTGAACATCCGTCACAAAATCCGAAAGAATATATTCTGGAATCTATTCAAACTATTTACAGTATCAAACATAAAAACGGAGCTATCCGCCGCGTAAACGTAAATATCGCAGCCACTACAGTAGAAAATTATCGCCGATTAAAAAAGAGGCGGGTATCGGACGTATATCTTATTCCAGGAGACTTATCACAAGGACAACTACGAAGCACTTCATCCCACCGGCCCCAAGAGTAATTACGCCTATCACACCGAAGCAATGGACCGTGCAATGGAAGGAGGTATTGATGATGTGGGGATTGGAGTTCTTTTCGGTCTGAATACTTATCGGTATGATTTTGTAGGATTGTTAATGCATACCGAACATCTGGAAGCTAAGTTCGGTGTAGGACCACATACCATCAGCGTCCCGCGAATCTGTTCGGCGGATGACATCAATGCCGGGGATTTTCCCAATTCGATTTCCGATGATATATTCAGCAAGATTGTTGCTGTTATCCGAATTGCCGTTCCTTATACTGGCATGATTATATCCACACGTGAATCACAGGAGTCCCGCGAAAAAGTACTTGAACTCGGTATCTCACAAATCAGCGGCGGCTCCCGCACCAGCGTAGGCGGCTATGCGGAAACGGAACTTCCGGAAGATAACTCCGCACAATTTGATGTAAGCGACACCCGGACATTAGACGAAGTGGTCAACTGGTTGCTCGAACTCGGATATATCCCCAGCTTCTGTACTGCCTGTTACCGGGAAGGACGGACAGGCGACCGTTTCATGTCATTAGTGAAATCCGGCCAGATAGCCAACTGTTGCGGCCCCAATGCACTGATGACCCTGAAAGAGTATCTGGAAGATTATGCCTCCGAAGATACCCGCCAGAAAAGGATTAGAATTGATTCTAAAAGAAACAGACCGGATCCCCAACCCCAAAATCAGGGAAATAGCTATCCGAAACCTCAAAGCCATAGCCGCAGGGCAAAGAGATTTTAGATTTTAAATAATACGCCAATGTGTCAATGTGCTAATATGTCAATTAGTTCATTCATGCGCAGCCAATTGGCACATTTGCACATTAAAAATTATTAATTATGACCTTAACAGATACTCCAAATGCCAACAGACTTCATATAGCCCTTTTCGGCAGACGGAACAGTGGTAAATCTTCTCTGTCAATGCTTTGACGGGACAGGATACCGCCCTCGTTTCAGATACTCCGGGAACGACTACCGATCTTGTATCCAAAGCTATGGAAATGCAAGGTATTGGTCCGTGTTTGTTTATAGATACCCGGGGTTCGATGATGAGGGAGAGCTGGGGAGCTGCGTGTCAGCCGGACTTTAAAAGCTATTGAGAAAACGGATATTGCATTGCTACTATGTGGAGACACTACTTTTTCTCATGAAAAGGAGATGCTGGCATTATTGAAAGAGAAAATATCCCTGTCATTCCGATATTGAACAAAATAGATATACGAGAGAAAATAGCGATAGCTTAGCTACGTATATTGAGAACGAATGTAAAATACGCCCATTACTTATCAGTGTCAAAGAAAAGACAGGAATTGAACAGATCCGGCAAGCCATTCTCGAAAAACTACCTTCAGATTTCGGTCAACAGAATATCACCGGGGAGCTTGTTACAGAAAACGACCTTGTACTTCTGGTCATGCCGCAGGATATTCAGGCTCCCAAAGGCAGACTGATTCTGCCCCAAGTGCAGACTATCCGCGAATTGTTGGATAAGAAATGTCTCGTAGTGACTTGTACCACTGACAAGTTTTCGGCAACCCTGCAAGCTCTTGCCCGTCCCCCGAAATTAATCGTCACCGATTCACAGGTCTTCAAGACTATTTATGAACAGAAGCCAAAGGAAAGTGAACTAACCTCTTTCTCTGTGCTTTTCGCTGGATATAAAGGTGATATTCATTATTATGTAGAAAGTGCAACTGCCATTGAAGGACTAACGGAATCGTCACGTGTACTGATAGCGGAAGCTTGTACACACGCTCCCCTTTCAGAAGATATAGGAAGAGTGAAACTTCCCCGTTTGTTACGGAAACGGATTGGAGAGAATCTGCAAATTGATATGGTAGCAGGAACCGACTTTCCACAAGACCTGACTCCTTATTCGCTGGTAATCCATTGCGGAGCATGTATGTTCAATCGTAAGTACTTAGCCGCATCGAACGTGCACGGGAGCAACACATTCCTATGACGAATTATGGAGTAGCGATTGCTTTCCTCAATGGAATACTAGATCAAATAAAATATTAAATCCCGGTCAAAAAAAAAAAAGAGTCCGGTGTAATACCGAACTCTCACAATATATAGTAAATTATTAACTGCTTATTTCTTCACAACAGCAATCAGCTCCTCTGCTGAAACAAGATTCTGTTCGCCGGTTTCCATATTCTTCAGCATTGCTTTGCCTTCATTCATTTCGTTCTCTCCTACGATAGCTACGAACGGAATATTCTTTGCATTAGCATAGCTCATCTGCTTCTTCATCTTAGCCGTATCCGGGGAAAATCTCCGCACGGATACCGGCAGCACGTACTTTCGATAGAATTACCCATAGAGAACGCAGCCTCCTTTTCACCGAAGTTGATAAACAGAACTTCTGTTCCATTCACAGCTTCTTTCGGATAAAGATCGAGTTGGTTCAATACATCGAAGATACGGTCTGCACCAAAGGAGATGCCTACTCCGGAAACTCCTGCCATACCGAATACTCCGGTAAGATTATCATAGCGACCTCCGCCGGTAATACTACCGATCTGTACATCAAGCGCCTTCACCTCAAAAATAGCACCTGTATAGTAATTCAGTCCGCGAGCTAGCGTCAAGTCAAGTTCGATTTCATTTTTCAAGCCCATTGTTTCCAATGTGCCCAGAATAAATTCGCTTTCTTCGACTCCCTTCAATCCTACTTCACTGGCTGATAATACATTTTTCAATGTTGCCAACTTTTCCGCATTCGTACCGCTAAGAAGAATAATCGGCTGTAACTTGGCAATAGCCTCATCGCTGATACCTTTCTCTTTCAGTTCGGCATTGACGTTGTCCAGACCAATTTTATCCAGCTTATCAATGGCAACAGTGATATCTACAATCTTATCCGCTTCACCGATAATCTCGGCAATACCGGAAAGAATCTTGCGATTATTGATTTTAATGCACACACGGATGTTGAAACGGCTGAATACAGTATCGACAATCTGCATCAATTCGACTTCGTTCAGCAATGAATCACTGCCTACAACATCAGCGTCACATTGATAGAACTCGCGATAGCGTCCCTTCTGCGGACGGTCTGCACGCCATACCGGCTGTATCTGATAACGCTTGAAAGGGAAAGTTATTTCGTCGCGGTGCATCACTACATAGCGCGCAAAAGGTACTGTCAAGTCATAGCGCAATCCTTTCTCACAAAACTTACTTGCCAGCTTAGCAGCATTGCGACTTAATAACTCTTCGTCTGTGATTCCTGAGAAGTAATCACCCGAGTTCTGAATCTTAAAGAGGAGTTTGTCACCCTCGTCACCATATTTTCCCATCAACGTAGAAAGCATCTCCATCGCCGGAGTCTCTATCTGCTGAAAACCATACAGATGGTATACGTCACGAATTGTATTGAATATATAATTACGCTTCGCCATTTCTACCGGCGAAAAGTCACGAGTTCCTTTAGGAATACTTGGTTTTGCTGCCATGATATTACTGTTTAGTATTTTAATTGCGCAAATTTACTGCAAATTTCCGAGCAATGCTTACATATACTAAAAAAAAATCCTCCATAGTCTTCGGAAAGACTGCGGAGGATCTCTTTTATTTTATAGAAGGAAGCTGGCAAACCTGCCTTTTCCCTCTTTCATTTCTTAGTCTCTTCTACCCATGAAGATCATGATGTAGTAAACCAATGTAGCCAATGAACCTAATGCAGCAACTACATACGTATAAGCAGCAGAGCGAAGAGCATCTTCAGCTTGTGCATGATTGTACGAGTTAGTAATGCCGGATGAAGCTCAACCATACCAATGCACGTTTACTTGCATTGATTTCCACCGGCAAGGTGATAAAACTGAACAATGTAGTCATGGCGAACAGGATAATACCTGCCAGCAATAACTGCGGAAAAGAGTTTACCAGCAAGATACCACCCAACAATACCCACGATCTGTTCGTGACGTGCCTTTGCCTTTCCATACACTTCTTCAAAATTATGAAGGATATCACCTACGCGAACACCGTTACGGCTCACTTTATCAGTATAAGTAGGGCCAATACCTTTTCCGGTAGTACCCACTTTAGCATCCCCCTTAGCAGCTTCATAAGCAGCATCCAGAATGCGGTGAGTAGGCAAAATCAGATGAGCTTTCTTTGAAATGTGCAAACGTTCTTTCAGGGGGTGTCCGCTAGCCTCAAGTGCTTCTGCCTCAGCCTTGAACAAAGCCGGATCCAGTACCACACCGTTACCAATAATGTTTACTTTGTTTCCTTGAAATATTCCGGAAGGAATGGAACGGAGTACATACTTCTGTCCTTCGAACTCAAGCGTATGACCGGCATTCGGGCCGCCCTGAAAACGAGCGACCACATCGTACTTAGGTGTTAAGACGTCGACTACTTTTCCTTTACCTTCGTCGCCCCATTGTAATCCTAATAGAACATCTACTTTCATCTTTCTTTTTTATTGTTGTTACTGACTTTTTTCCGTTTATTGGCTCTGTCGCACTTGCTACACAATCCATATATATATAAGGAGTAATGCGAAAGTTGAAAGCGGCTTCAATTTTGTATTTTCGATGGCATGCTGTAATTCCTCGTTCTGAAACTCAGTCACTCTACCGCATTGAGTACATATCTGGTGATGATGCGTCTCGCGATTGTATGATTTTTCGTATTGGGAGGAAGTGCCGAACTGATGCTTGATAATCAGCCGCGCATTGATAAGAAGGATAATAGTATTATAAAGAGTCGCACGGCTCACCCGGAAATTCTCCTGGTCCATCATCCGTGAATAGAGCATATCGATATCGAAGTGTCCGTCGATAGAATAGATAGTATCGAGTATGGCGTAACGTTCGGGAGTCTTCCGATGCCCGTTCGCCGTGAGATATTCCGTGAATATCTGCCTTACTGTATCTTTCACATTTTGAGTTTCCATTATCAGCCAAAATTAGCGCGAACAAAGTTAAGCCTTTTTTTGTGGAAAGCAAAAGAATTTCTGAGAAATAAGTAATGGGTTAATTATTCTTCAGTCTCTTCTTTCACCATGTTGTAGAGCATCTGCTCCCCTTCCAAGGTAGAATCAGCCATTCCCTCCACCAGACGGCATACTTGAAAAGCATGTTCTTCACTATGCTGCATATATTTGCGGATAACCAGTAAAAGCAGCGTTACGAACGTGATAACTGTCGGAATGTACGGCACAGATCGCCTGATCGAGTAATTCACCGGAAGCGCGTTCAGTCATATCGCCTTTCTTCATCAGAAGACGGGCGGCCGTCAGAAAACCACAAGTCTGTATATACTCCTGCTCGTCAGCAATCCAGTGAAAAGATTTGGCCGGAGCATACGGCAAATGCTGGAAGAGATTCATGCAAGTCAGTTCGGCTATCTCGATATTCCGGATATTTTCTACCCAAATGTCGGCTATCTCGGGATAAAATGTTTCTACCGGCTGTAACATTCCCGCCAGAATTTTACATTCGCGAATGTCCTCTTTCCACAGAGCCTGTGCCAGGTCATGGTTCTTTTCATACCCTTCGGCAATCATCTTTATGCGGGGGATTTCGACACCGAAATTCAATTTGTATACCAATCCCTTCTCACGCATACTTTGGGACACAGCCCCGTTCATAGAGAGGCGGAGCTGTGTTTTTATTTCCTTCAGTTGTTCTTTTATATCCATTTCAGATTAATTATTTACGGAAGGCAACGGAGAATAATCTTTGCTGTAGCGCAACATTTGTTCTACATAACCCTCGTCATAGGAAACTGTGACATCTGTAACAGTTCCGTTTTCATCCGTCACCAGTTCGTATTTCGGATTTACAAAACCTTTGTAAGGAGCCAGATGAACTTCTTCATAACGTGCCAATATCTCGGCGTGCAAAATCGGATCTACTTTCACCGCATAATTCTCGACCAATGAACGGGCAGCCTCAAAATCACCGGTCGACTTTTGATACGCTGGATCTCAGCTAATAACTCACCGAAAAGTTGGCGTACCTTCGGATAATCGTTGATGACCACATAAGTCTTCCCGTCCTTCTTCACCAGTTCAACGGCCTTATCTGCAGCTCCCTTCTCATATACCCAACGGGCTATCAGCTGGCGATTGCGCATGTGAGCTTCTTCAACACTATTACCCGGTTCAATGCGAACCAGCTGTGTCATCAACCCATTCATCATATAAGTATAGTATTCTGCTTTAAAGGCATCTCCATCCGGTGTAAGCCCCAACTCTACCAGCTTGGCATCGGCAGATAATACAATCCGAATAAATCGGCCCGTGCCTCTTCTATAGTAGAACCATACGCCTTCAAAGCATCCTGATCTACTCCCGGTAACAACTGACCAGAACCGTGCCCCAGACATTCATGCAAGTCAGTATGAAGTTCATCCGTCAAGATCAGAATAAGCATCGATCAGCTGTAATTCCGCATCACTATAAACAAATTCTTCGTGTGAATCCGTTTCCATGAGCAGCTTTATTATAAGCATCCGTTATGTTTCCGATTGTTACTGACTTGGAGCCGTGATGAGCACGAATCCAGTTAGCATTCGGCAGATTGATACCGATAGCTGTTGCCGGATAAAGATCACCTGCAAGGATAGCAGCAGTGATTACCTTAAGCCGATCCCCCTTTACTCTATCTTTCTTAAAAGACTTATCCACCGGAGAATGATCTTCAAACCATTGCGCGTTACTGCTGATAATCTCCGTACGGTGTGTCGATTCCAGATCTTTGAAGTTCACCAAAGATTCCCAGCTCGCTTTCATCCCCAGAGGATCGCCGTAACTTTCTGTAAATCCATTCACAAAATCAATTCGTGAGTCAAGGTCTTTCACCCAAAGAATCGCATATTCATCAAAATCTTTCAGGCTACCGGTCTCATAGAACTGAATCAGTTGGGCAATCACAGCTTTCTGTGCATCATTCTCAGCCACCGCTTCCGCTTTCTTCAGCCAATACACAATCTTCTCAATAGCCTGTGTATAAAGCCCGCCGACTTTCCAAACCTTCTCTGTCAACTTCCCGTTTTCTTTTTACCAAACGACTATTCAGTCCATAAGAAACCGGTGTTTCATCTTTCGGATCTTTCAGCACGCTATAGAAACTTTCCGCCTCTTTCTGCGTCACCCCATCGTAATAGTTACAAGCCGAAGTCAGCACAAGATCCTCACCATCCGCCTGATTCACCCGTTTCGGCATAATAGCCGGATCAAAGATCACGGGGAACAACTCATCACAAAGCTGTTCGGCAGTCTGCCCTTTCTCCAATGGAAGCAACTTGGCATCCAGACCGAGCACGGCCTGTTTCAAAAATTCCTGTGAGAAGTTCGGCACAAATTTCTCCATACCATAGTGGTGATGAATACCATTGGAGAACCATACCCTTTTCAGATACACCTCCATGTTTTTAAAATCAGGCGTCGTTTTATCCCCCTGATAGTTCGTATATACCGCTTCGAGCATCCGACGGATTCTCAAATTGTATTTTCCATTCTGGTCGAACAGAATATCCCTTCCTTCCAAAGCAGCCTGTGTCAGGTAATAAATCAGTTCTTTCTGTTTCAGCGTCAGTTCCTCGAATCCGGGAACCTTGTAACGCAAAATTTGTAAATCAGCAAATTGTTCCACTGTGTAATCAAATTTTTCCTGCATCAGCAGTTGTTGTTTTACTTCCTCCGCACGATGTTAAGAGCGTGGCGGCCACTGTCATTAAAATCAGATGTTTTCTCATAATGCTAGCATTGATTAATTAAAATGAGAAAAGGAATTATCCCCAAAATTTATCTTTCAGAGGTAATTCCTTTTGATCAGTTTCGGAACGCGCAATTATTTCTTATTTTCCAAATGTTTTTTGCGATATCCGTTAGGAGTTTCACCTACGTTTTTGTAAAATGCGGCATAAAAAGATTGACGATTTGCGAAACCAACCATGGCACTAATTTCTTCCACATTCTTGTCGGCATAACGTTTGTCAGTCAATAAATGCAAAGCATCTTTTACTCTGTATTCATTCAACAGGCAAGAATAGTTCATGCCAAAGCGTGAGTTTACTACCGCAGAAAGGTAACGAGTATTCGTTTTCAATTCTTTTCGCCAAGTCCTTTGCTGAATAATCAGGATCCTTGTACTTTTTCTGTACGACTATGATATTCAGGATCTTGTCATACAACTCATCTGCCAATTCCGGTCTAATTAAAGACCTGTATGCAGCCTTCTTTTTCTTTCTTCTCCCTCAAATTGTAAGGGCGTTTTTTTTCGGAGTTTCTTCCGTGTTTTGTTCTCTAAATCACTCATTGAATTAACTGGTTAGGGTTTGTTCACTTGTTAATAATTGCTCATTTGCAACATAACATGTTACAAATGTCTTACTTTTTTTTTTAAACACACAATTATTTTGTGCATTTTTTTTCTAAATAAACAATCAAAAAAACCTTGAAAAAAGAAGGAATAGCCTCGAATAATAAGAAACTTTAACTTATTTATAATTCATATCAGAAACAGAAATCTACACATGATGAAAATTGCCGAAGAAAAATGTACCTTTGCGGCATGGATAAATTAGCATCAATGAGAGAGACTCTAAAGACATATTTCGGATACGATAGTTTCCGTCCGCTGCAAGAAGAAATCATCCGCCACGTCCTGAATAAGCAGGATGCACTGGTATTAATGCCTACTGGCGGGGGAAATCGATCTGCTACCAACTTCCCGCACTGCTTTGCGAAGGTACCGCTGTTGTCGTTTCTCCACTCATCTCATTGATGAAAGATCAGGTAGAAGCATTGCTGGCAAACGGCATCGCAGCCGGGGCACTGAACAGCAGTAATAACGAAACGGAAAACGTTCATCTGCGACGTGCCTGCATTGAGGGGCGACTGAAGCTGCTTTACATTTCACCGGAAAAACTTTTAGCAGAAAAGGATTATTTATTGCGGGATATGAACATCTCTCTGTTTGCCATTGATGAAGCTCATTGCATTTCACAATGGGGACATGATTTTCCGTCCGGAATATACACACAAATGGGAGTGCTCCACCAACAATTTCCGCAAATACCGATTGTCGCCCTAACTGCCACTGCGGATAAAATCACCCGCGAAGACATCGCACGGCAATTACACCTCAACCATCCACGTGTCTTCATCTCATCCTTTCGACCGCCCCAACATCAGTCTGACTGTGAAACGTGGGTTTCAAGCGAAGGAAAAGAACAAGGCTATCTTAGAATTTATTCACCGTCACGGGAAAGAAAGTGGGATTATTTACTGTATGAGCCGCAGTAAGACAGAAACCGTTGCACAGATGTTGCAAAAGCAGGGTATCCGCTGCGGTGTCTATCATGCCGGATTATCCGCCCAACACCGGGACGAAACACAGGATGATTTATCAACGACCGCATACAGGTGGTATGTGCCACCATTGCATTCGGAATGGGGATCGATAAATCAAATGTCCGCTGGGTTATTCATTATAACCTGCCTAAAAGCATAGAAAGTTTCTATCAAGAAATAGGACGTGCCGGGCGTGACGGCCTCCCCAGCAGATACTGTCTTGTTTTATTCACTGGAGATCTCATATTACTCACTAAATTTGCTTCGGAAAGCAATCAGCAGAACATCAATCTGGAAAACTACAACGGATGCAACAATATGCTGAATCCGATATTTGCCGGAGAAGGATTCTGTTAAGCTATTTCGGAGAAACAACCACAGAGGATTGCGGTAACTGTGATGTTTGTAAAAATCCTCCTCAACGATTTGACGGTACAGTCATTGTGCAAAAGGCATTAAGTGCCATCGCCCGCACAGAACAACAAATCAGTACAGGCTTGTTGATCGATATTCTTCGTGGAAGCTATTCTGCGGAAGTAACCGGAAAAGGTTATCAGGAACTTAAAACGTTTGGTGCCGGACGCGACATTCCTCCTCGTGACTGGCAAGACTATTTGCTTCAAATGTTGCAACTCGGCTACTTTGAAATAGCCTATAATGAAAACAATCATCTTAAAATTACGGCAAGCGGAAGTGATATTCTCTTCGGAAGAGCCAAGGCGACATTAGCAGTCATCCGGCACGAAGAAATAGCCACTCAAAAAGGAAAAAAGAAGAAAGTGGTGGTTGCAAAGGTACTTCCTTTCGGCCTGGAAGGGGGAGAAAACGAGGATTTATTCGAAGCCTTACGCGGATTGAGGAAACAACTGGCCGATCAGGAGGCACTACCCGCCTACATCGTCTTGTCAGACAAAGTATTACACCTGCTTAGTATTTCCCGCCCTACTACTATTGAAGAATTTGGTGAAATCAGCGGTATCGGAGAATACAAGAAAAAGAAATATGGAAAGGATTTCGTAAATCTGATTAGGCAGTTTGTAGAATAAAAGAAATTCTTTAATAGTATATATTAACGAGCCATCTGACTAATTATTATTCGTTCCACAACTGTTTCCCTTTCGTTCCACATAGGTTTCCCTTTCGTTCCACATAGGTAGAACTAAAGGGAAACAGTTGTGGAACGAACTAATGCCTATAACAAAAAGCTCTAACTTATGTAAACCGGAAAGATATAGTTGCCTTATTGATAACTTCATTTGCATTGCCGCAATTGTTCGTGCAGATCAGCCGGAGGCACTCCCAATGAAATGGCTTTCTCAAAGTCAGCTTTGGCAAGTCCTTTTTTTTCTGTGCCAGATAGATATTTCCACGCAGCAGATAAGCATCAGCCGAGGCAGCATCCAACCGGATCGCTTCCTCCAAATCAACCAACGCCAAATCTTCATGTTTCATCTCGCGTTCCACGTCGGCACGGGCAATATAAAGCGTCGCATCGTCAGGAGTAGCCGTAATCATCTTATTCAGAATTTCAAGAGCTTCCCGGAATTTTCCTTCTTTCTGTTCCAACGTAGCTAATCCCAGCCGTCCGCTATAACTCTGCAGATCCAGTTCCAATAAACGATTATAATCCATTCTCGCAGCCGGATAATCGCGGCGGAGCACATAAATATAAGCACGCATCAACAGCGCTTCTTTGTTCTGCTTATCCTCGTCAAGCACCTGGCAATAATCAGTATAAGCGCGATCTGTTTTCCCATTTCCATATAAATGGCGGCACGGTCGAGTAAAATAGGTACTGCCAATGGAGCAAAGTTCAGCGCAAAAGAATAAGATTCGAGTGCCTTGTCATATTCACCCAACCGGCGCTGCACCAATCCCAGATTGGAAAAAGCATAGCATTCTTTGCATTCTTCGGTTCCAGCTTCAAAGCCTGAAGCAAAAGTTCCTCTGCTTTGGGAAGGCTGTCTTTCTCGATACATTCAATGGCTCTTTCGGACAATTGCTGATAAGTTTGCGCATAAAGCAACAACCGGGAAACAAAAAATAAAGCAATCATCGTTCTTACCATGGTTCAGGTCTTTTTTTAGTGAATAAATTAATCCAAAGGATAGGCATCAAATGCGAACAACTCTGTCGACAGATAGCGTTCTCCCGTATCAGGTAACAACGCCACGATTTTTTGTTTTTAAATTCCGGACGCTGTGCTAGTTGACGGGCTGCATATACGGCCGCTCCCGAAGAGATTCCGCCAGCAAACCTTCTGTCGCAGCCAGCTCTCGCCCCGCACGAATGGCTTCGTCATCGGGCACACCTATCACCTCATCCACTACAGAAGCGTCATAAAGCTTGGGAATAAAATTCGCTCCGATACCCTGAATACGATGCGGAGCTGCCTCTCCTCCTGCCAATACAGGAGACGATGCCGGTTCCACAGCGACAATATAAATATCCGGATTATGTTTCTTCAAAGCACGGGCTACACCGCAGACCGTTCCTCCGGTGCCCACTCCGGCTACAAAACAGCCACTTCACCATCGGTATCGCGCCAGATCTCTTCACCTGTCGTCCGTTCATGAACAGCCGCATTAGCCGGATTCTCAAATTGTTGTAAGATCACCGAACCGGGAATACTATCACGCAACTCCTGCGCCTTGGCAATAGAAGCTGCCATCCCTCCCAACCCGTCTGTTAATACAATCTGCGCACCCAGTGCTTTCAACAGGTTTCGCCGTTCCAAGCTCATTGTTTCGGGCATGGTCAATATCAGGTGATATCCTTTAATAGTGGCTACCATTGCCAACCCGACACCTGTATTTCCACTTGTCGGCTCAATAATCGTTGCACCGGATTTCAGTGCTCCACGAGCTTCCGCATCTTCAATCATCGAAAGAGCCACTCTGTCTTTTACACTTCCCGCCGGATTAAAAGCCTCCAGTTTGGCAATAATATTTTGTTCCAGACCATACTTACCACTATAACCGGAAAGTTCCATCAAAGGGGTATTCCCCACTAAATCGGTTAGTTTCCTTGCAATCTTTGCCATCTTATTACTTTATTTTTGTCACAGACACGACAAAGATATGGAAAAAAAAAGGTATGTTTTATATCACTTCATGAGAAAGATAAGGAAAAGTATAGTAACTTTGTATCCGTTCAATCTTTTTAAGTTTACAGATATGAAAAAAGAGAATCATACAATTTCTCACGACCTATTTTTTATTTGTTCTTTTATTCGTTCTTCAGAAACCAATCTTCATGGTTTACTACCATGATTTATATACCGACGCATCTTTAGGTGACTACTTCCGCATCATGTGGCACGGATTGCCTCTGGATTTATCTCTTGCAGGTTACCTGACCGCCATCCCCGGCTTACTGCTCATCGCCTCCGCCTGGACGAGTTCATCCATACTCCGCCGCATCCGGCAAGGCTATTTCGGAGCAATCGCCTTTGTCATGGCCTGCATTTTTATCATCGACACGGGATTATACGGTTTCTGGGGATTCCGGCTGGATGCCACCCCCGTTTTCTATTTCTTCTCTTCCCCCAAAGATGCTATGGCAAGCGTCAGCTTTTGGTTTGTACTATTGGGAATCTTATCTATGCTGATCTATGCAGCAATTTTATACTTTATTTTCTATTACGTCCTTATCCGGGAGAAAAAGCCCCTGAAAATACCTTATCGACGTCAGAATGTCTCGCTTGCGCTCCTTTTGCTGACAGCGGCACTCTTCATCCCCATCCGGGGCGGATTCAGCGTGTCCACCATGAATTTGAGCAAGGTATATTTCAGTCAGGACCAACGCATGAATCATGCAGCCATCAATCCGGCATTCAGCTTCATGTATTCCGCCACCCACCAGAATAATTTCGATAAGCAATATCGCTTCATGGACCCGAAAATAGCCGACGAATTATTTGCAGAGATGGTAGACAAACCTGTCTCAGCAACAGACAGCATCCCCCAATTATTGAATACACAACGCCCGAATATTATCTTTATTATTCTCGAAAGTTTTTCCACACACCTGATGGAAACTTTCGGCGGACATCCGAACGTAGCTGTCAATATGGATAAATTCGCCAAAGAAGGCGTATTATTCAGCAACTTCTACGGCAGCAGTTTCCGCACAGACCGCGGACTGGCATCCATCATCAGCGGATATCCCGGCCAGCCAAGCACCAGCATCATGAAATATCCCGAAAAGACGGACAAACTTCCTTCTATCCCGCGCAGCCTGAAAAATGCCGGATACAACTTGGAATATTACTATGGCGGAGATGCCGATTTCACAAACATGCGCTCTTATCTGGTATCTTCCGGTATCGAGAAGATTATTTCCGATAAGGATTTCCCTCTGTCCGAACGTACAGGAAAATGGGGAGCACAGGATCACGTATTATTCCAACGCCTGATGAAAGACCTGAAAGAAGAAAAAACAAAAAGAACCGTTCCTGAAACTTGTTCAGACATCAAGCAGCCACGAACCGTTCGAAGTCCCGTTCCACAGGCTGGATGATAAAATCCTCAACTCCTTTGCGTATGCCGATAGTTGTGTAGGAGATTTCGTGAAACAGTATCAAGAGACACCGCTATGGAAAAACACACTGTTTGTACTCGTTCCCGATCATCAGGGTGCATACCCATATCCCATAGAAAATCCGCTGGACGGCCAAACCATTCCGCTGATTTTAATCGGAGGTGCAATCAAACAACCTCTTGTGGTAGATACTTATGCTTCACAAATTGACATTGCCGCCACCTTGCTTGCCCAATTAGGATTGCCGCATGATGAATTTACTTTCAGCAAGAATATCATGAATCCGGCCTCTCCTCATTTCGCATACTTCACCCGACCGAACTATTTCGGAATGATTACCGCCGATAACCAATTAGTGTACAATCTGGACGCAAATACTGTGCAACTGGACGAAGGTACCGCCAAAAGAGCCAATCTGGAAAAGGGAAAAGCATTCCTGCAGAAGCTCTACGATGACCTGGCAAAACGCTAGGAAATGAATTATATTGAATATTTATAAAGTAATATAGAACAATAAAGCCTAATGATACACACCGGAATTGTCCAATATCTTTCGGAGATAGATACAAATATCTTCTTGTCTTTCAATGGCATACATTCCCCTTTCTGGGATTATTTCATGAGTTCTTTCACGGGTAAATTCATCTGGATTCCCATGTATGCCACTATATTGTATATTTTATTAAAAAACTTCCACTGGAAAGTAGTACTGTGTTACGTGGCTGCCATTGCACTGACTATCACCTTTGCCGACCAAATGTGCAGCAGCATCATTCGTCCGGTAGTAGCACGTCTGCGTCCCGCCAATCCGGAGAACCCGATTGTAGATCTGGTATATATCGTAAATGGTTACCGCGGGGGAAGCTACGGTTTCCCATCGTGCCATGCAGCCAATTCATTCGGTCTTGCCATGTTTGTCATATTCCTGTTCCGTAAACGTTGGCTAAGCATTTTCATCCTGACCTGGGCAATACTCAACTGCTACACACGTATATATCTGGGTGTACATTATCCCGGTGATTTACTCGTAGGAGGTATTATCGGAGGATTCGGCGGTTGGTTGTTCTGCACCATCGCCCACAAAGCAACCATCTATCTGGAACCTTCTACCCGTATGAAGAGAAAAGAACTCAAACAATGGTCAGTCACTATTTATGTAGGATTACTGACCGTACTGGGAATCATTATCTATTCCACTATTAAAAGTTGGTAGAACACAACAACACTATTTCGAACTAAAAGTAAAAAAGCCTGACACCGTTATCCGATGCCAGGCTTTTTACTTTTTTATCCGGGTTTATCAAGCTTTCTTGATATAGTCAACAATCCACTGTCCTACTTCTTTTGTTCCGTACTTAGCACCGTCAGCCACCTGAATTTCCGGCGTACGGACATTATCATCCAAAGAAGCATCTACGGCTTTGCGAATCAATGCACCCTCTTCTTTAAGGTCGAAATACTCAAACAACATAGCTACAGAAAGAATTTGTGCCAACGGATTGGCGATGTTCAAACCTTTAGCCTGTGGCCATGAACCGTGGATAGGTTCGAATACAGGAGTGCTTTCGCCCGTAGAAGCCGAAGGAAGTAATCCCATAGAGCCACTGATAACAGAACCTTCATCCGTAAGAATATCACCGAAGGTATTCTCAGTAACCATCACGTCAAAGAACTTAGGCTCCTGAATCATCTTCATGGCAGCATTGTCCACAAACATATAGTC
>VOFD01001376.1_pt1 | contig 20457 bp, 22 predicted proteins | sample 5384101 | NCBI WGS metagenome assembly VOFD01 (sample SAMN12384723, study PRJNA508395) | human gut metagenome | isolation source: healthy gut C | host: Homo sapiens
ACGTCTTTACATCTGTTATGCGGTCGTTTGCGGTGTTGGTTGATTCGCGCTCAGATTCTATATCAAATGAACGCGGGGGAGGACGGCACGTGAAATTCATCTGATGTTGTTCAGCGTGTTCAAGGCTTTCCATCGTTCCTTTGGCTACCGCATGAAAAGAGATTCAGAATATGTTGATGGTAATTAAGTAACGAGAATGAAGAGTTAAGAACGTGAGAATGTGGGTATTGTACAGGGTTGCGTGTTTCGCCATTCTGTTGGTGTCTGGGCTCCGCAACGCTGATGGCGCAGGAGACTGCAGGCGTTCGGGTGTGGAAACATGCCCTGACTACCGTTGAGAGGAAATCGGCATGTCCATCATGGTGTGCCATCGCCGGGGTCGGGCTCGTAAGCCATCGGCGTCTTTGCGATGAACAATGGATGAGCAGGATGTTATGAAGAAATCGTGATTGATTGGGCTTTTATCTTCCTGATTGCGGGGAGTACTTCCGCTGTGGTTTCGTCGGGCTTCGGGAGGTGCGATGAAAGGCGGTGACGAAGGCTGTCCGATCTTTGCCGTTCGGGCGGGGACTTGAGTTCGTGGGCATGATGGAGAGGTATATCTACTGGGGCGGGTTCGGCAGGCGGGCGTTGCTTCATTTGTCTTGCTACTGCCTGCCGGTTTGCCGGACTGGTGTGGTATTGGCTGTCATCTGTCTGCGGCATCTCGCTCATAATCATCTCTAAAAAGGGAAGGCTTTTAAGAGGAAAGAAAAGGGTGTTGTTCATGGAGAAGAAGAATGAAAAAAGCCATGACGAGAGCGGCCTATTGAATGTTGGGCTAGGCCTGCTTTGGGAACAGGCGTGTCTGCCTACTTAAGCAGAAAGCAATGGACAATATACTGTACATCATACTGATTTCATCGCCTCTGTTGCGGGCATGGTTGATTTGGTCCATGCGCTTCGCTGGGCGGCAGCGCTAGCCTCTTCCAGGACATCTACCGACGGGCGTGGACGGCATCGGGGTGCTGGCCACCTGAACTAAAATCTCCTTGCGTCTGGATGGGCTGTTGCTGGTAAACATCGACTGGGTTGCAGGCCGCCGCTCCGCCGCCAGTGCTGAACTGGGCGTATGCGATAACAGGACAGTGGTTTGAGTACCTGCGCAGTTCGAAATGTGACGGGCGACCGGCACAGTTCCCTTGAAAGGCCGGATGTACCGGAACTGTATCTGATGCAGGAATCAATGTTCTCTTTCGACGGCGAAGTGGCGCGACTTATGATTGCGCGACAAAACCGCAGGCCGGGGCAGCCTGGCGGGATCCTGGATAAGCCCAGGCGAAATATAGCCGTTTCGGGACAGGTTATTCTCGATAGACCAATTTCAAAATTGGACGATGAGACGGTCGATCACGACGACAAATTTACAAGGTGTACAACTCGTGGACGTGGACTGTGCCGCGCCTTCATCAGACTTCTCACCAGCCATAAGGGTGAACAATGCGGAGAATGCCATTCATTAGTAAATAAAACAACCGCAGGCTCAGAGTGGTCAGATTCTCTTTGCCCAAAGCATTTTAATGGCTTTCCTGACAAAAATGCGCAATGTCCCCAATCCCAGCAGAATGGCCGTGGGATCAAGCATGTTGCAGGAATAGTTGCGGGAGGCAGAATTTCAATATCTTGGTGGGGTGTCTCGACACAGACCATGCCAGTATCTGGAGGTGCACTTCGGTCACGCCAGGCGTCCATCAGCACCTCAACCAGCAGAACTGTTCGTCGCCACCAGGCAGCTACTATACCCTAATGAACAGGGACTACGACTTCTGACCCCTGGCAACACGGCTTGTGCCTGATGGCGCGGGGTATCGCTTTAACGAGATACGCCGCGCTAATCTACCGACCGTCAGGGCCTGCGTATGACGTACACCAGGAAAGGGAAAAGAATGGCGGCGGGACCTTTCGGCCTCTTTACCTGGGGCCTTCGGGCAGCAGGAAAAACTTCCCATGGTGGCGTGGTGCGCCAGCTCCATGAACTTAAGGGCACAGTTGAGGTGGTGATGGTCGACCAATTACAGGGTTGGTGCGATACTGGGCGTGCGGAGGAAGGCCACATCACCATGAACCACTCAACATCACCCAGGCAGAACTTGAATATCGAAAGATAGACTTCCTGAAGAAACTTGGTTTACTGAACCAGCGGAAAGGGTCCCACGGACGCCCACGAAAATATCCACGGACGGGTTTCGCATCGTAAAATGGTGGTGGCTTACTTCTACGGCTTCGACGGTTACGATGCAGCGCGAACACAAGACCTTGATAGCCGCCGAGGCGGAAGGGCAGATGGTGCAGAAGAACCGGGTTTTGAACAAAAGGTGGTTAACAGATATGCACTTGCCTGGGAGGAACGGCGGAAAGCAATAAGCACTCGCTTGTAGTTCAATACCTTCTATGAACCAAACGAACGGGTTTGGTTTATCGTTTGGAAGGCAATCTCCACAGGAGACGGGCACGCGACAAATATACCTACATGATACAATAATGGGTTCTGCAGAGGGCAGGCAAACTGAACAGGAGGACTGCCTGTTCTCGGAGGCATTCTAATCGTCTTCAATAGATGCCATCAAGGAAGAAAAGCTTTGTTTCCCATCGTGGCACAATACATCATGGTTGCATCAGAAAAGACCGGAAGTCCTTGTCTAGAGGAAGCGATGGAAGTATGCTTGCTCAGTTCAATGCCGGACCTGAGGTTCTTGAACCAGTGGGAATGCAGGGACTCATCGGCAGCAGATGGTAAAGGAAGCCATCATCAACAACTCAGGTGGCGTTAGCATGATGAAACAAAGTTCGAGGAACCCAGTTCGACAACATCAAAGTTTGGGCTGATGTGGACTGCAAGAAAATATTCTTGCGTGGGTTGAAGCGGGAAGGGGCGCGGCTTTCGCTGCGAATGTATCCGGCGGTTTCGACCGCTGACGCCTTTTGGCGTGGGCACACAGGCTACTCCCCACCGACGCGGAGAAAGGAAGCGTTGGCTTCTTACAAGAAAAAACTGTTGCAGCCGCCGGGAAGCCATCGAAGCTGCGCAGGCCGGGTTATTTAGAAAGGTGAATGCGGCGGGGCATGTGGTGAAATCTGAAAAAGGGATAATCAGCGTAATGACAAACGACTGTCGACGCTAATATGTAGCTGCTTACCGTTATGTCCACACCAATATTACGGCATTGATTGCAGCACGGTGGCGGCGATGGCGCACTGGTGCAGGAGACGTTGTGAGGCTTATGCAGAACTTTGAAGATGTTGCGATATAACTTTTGACGGCTGAAGACCACCACCAGCTTTATCTCGTCAGCAACACAAGGCCCTTCGAGGAAAAGCTGGTATATGGAGCAACGGCACGAACTACTATTATCTGGTTTGGAGAAATCATACGCAGGGTGGTGGCCAAAGATGATGCTAATCCCCCACAGACAACCCTCTACTGGGGCAGCGCGATAATGATGCGACGACACCAAGAGCCTGTGCATGCGGATCGAGAGCATCGTGACCAGCACCAGGCGCGTTGGGCTTTGCTTTCCGACGTGGCTTTTCTCGAAAATCAAGGAAAGAGTTCGCCTCTGCTGCGCCTCAGACTGAACTGGCATTGACTGGCGGCGGATGGACGACCTGGTGTTGACGCAGCTCGCATCCGGGCAAAGTCACACCTGCAGAGCGACCTCGACAATTTGGCCTGCCGGGTGTGGAATTTGACTGGCCATATCGGGGAATATCGGTAGGCGACGCCCTGCTGCAGACCAGTGGTTCCGTGTTCTGCGACCTGAGTGAACGGCAAAAGCTGGAAGCAATCCACCTGGCGACCATTGCCAGCTGCTACGAGCGCTGTGAACGGATGCCGGACGGCTCGGCGATTACGGTAAGTGGCGCAGGCCGGGCTGTAAGCAGCCGACTGTGCTCCGACGTGACCTCGTGGACTGCGATGACGAAGCCGCCGGGAGTACCACCAGTCGATGGTGGTACATCAGCCCGCCGAGAACGGCAGGGCGGCGGCTGTGCGATCACTATCCGCAGGCGACGACAACAGCGTTACTTCGAACGGCGGCGAATGGACTGTGTCGAGACCACCGACGCGGTTCTATCCCAGCGCTCCTGGCGTGAAAGGTCCCTCCGCTCGGAGCGGTATGCGGGATGGATCGCGACGAGCGCAGCCAACTAACGAACGCAAAACGACGGCTTCACCCGCCATCCGTTACAGCCAGTAGCGCGGCTTACGTCATCAGCCGTGGCGAAAGCACGAAAACTAGCGCTGCTCACGAAATCCACGTGACCCAGAGCTGGGGACTCGGGAGTGAAGTCGTCTGCGAGGATGTATTTGACCTCTTGCGGTGACAGCACCTTCATGGCGCGCGCTCACCGCCTGCTCGAAAATCAACGAGAACGAGAAGGCTATACCTAATTGCGTCGCCTCCGGACGCCCAGATACTACCGGGCGACGGACGCCTGCCAAACTACGCAGGTGCGCCGTGAGAGCGTGACCATCATGCGTGACCGACGATTTGGCGCGACTCCTGACGGGGTCCGACCCAGTACGAAATGCGCAGGTACGCGTGGGGTTCGCTGCTTTACAGCCATTCAAAAGGCACCGCGCCATGCGAGACCACCGTGACGGACGAACTGGACACCTCCAGAGCTTGGACGGGATGACATGGTAGAAGCCGAGAACTCGGTGGTCGCCGCCCTCCAGCGCGGTCAAAATGCTGGAGGATAGAACGCCGCCCTGCTGAAGAGGCACTTTCACGAATCGAGCGTGAAGACGCCGCCGTTTACCGGCAGCAGTACAACGCCAACCAGACCCGGATATGGTGAACTGAAGTAGCGAATTGGCTTTGCGCAGCAGACTGGCAGACTACGAAAACGCAAACTGAGGCTGCCGGCGACAATGCCGTGGCGGACGGACGACTACCGCATCCCGGCCATATCATGCAGGACTGCCGGGCCGCACTACAAGCCTGACGTGCAGCGACGGCGGAGCTACGGAACGGTTACATCCTTTCGTGCGCAAGCGCCACCGCATTGGCTATGACGGACATCTTTCGGCGTCATCATCGCTTCGCTAGTAGGCGTGCGATCGCGGTGGAGCTTCAAATCTTTCCTCGGCATCAAGATACCGATGCCATCCTGCGAGCAGAACCGACCACGAGCCGAACACCGTACCAGCGGCATGTGGCCGATGTGCTGACCTCGATCCGAACCTGTCGGACGCGAGGCCAAGGCGGCACGTCGTGTCGCGGAGATAAGCGAGGAATGCACTCTGCTAAGATCGACGACGTGCCAGCACGCGCGCCGATTGGAAGGCACGCCTACGGGCGATGTTACTCCCTGCTATGGTCGAGCGACCGCCTTGAAATCGCCCGTGAGGTGGACACCCGCCTCACGAGAGATCTTACGTGCCGCTCATTAGTCGCTGGAGAAGATGGATGCACTACAAGTACAAACGATCATCTGACCTGTTGAAGGATGCTGCCCTGAGCTGGACACGGATGAAGGACGCAGGCTCACGCTTGTGGAGTGCCACGATGCGATTGGTGGAAAATGCCCGTGCTGGTGCAGCGGACAGTGAAAGGAGGACGTAAGATGAGACAGAGGCAGGCAGGCTTTGCCACTGCTGGCTCTTCTGCCAAATGTGTCCTTAAAGCCCAGTGGACTCCTCGACATCGTACCGGCGGGAAGCCTACATCATTAGTCGTCAAAAGTTGCTGCACAATGCCTTTGCGTTCACCCTGGACTACATGGCAACAAGCTGCTGCACGAAGTGCAGCAGGACGCCACCGTGATGGAATACAAGGAGCTGAGCGTGGACCTTGACCCAGTACGCACGCGCCTTTGATGTCCATCGACGTAATATTGCCAGTCCCTGCGGACGGTGCTGAACATGAGCGACACACTCTACGACTGTGAGCGACCGCATCGGCGCAAGGACGATGCCGACCGACGTTCAACAACAAGAGATGCTGAGAAGCGCGAGTATTTAGGCCGGCAGACCCTCCCTGATACCACGATAAAACGAGAAAGCTGATAAGCGGCCCTTATCGCCCATGACGGAGCGCGCGCGTACAAGTCTGCGCGACGACTCCAGCGCTGCGCGCCACCGGAGCGCGGCTACCTGCTCGACTTCCACGCGATGGCTGGTCATGGAAGCCATCAGCAGGTCTCTCGATCGACATCGAGCGGCACCCGGAACAGTGCCTGCATGGAGTCCTGGCGATACATACAGGTACGCATCGGCTACTGGATGAAAAGCGATACCAGGCACGCAGCCGTCAGGAATCAGGCAGGACGCTGGCCGCTGGCGCAGATGCCAGGGCTCTGGATGGCTGAAACGAAAGGAAAAGGACAAGGCCATGAAAACGAACAATGCACTTCTAAGCGGTAGTCCTGATTTGCATTGCCCGCGCAGTATGTGACCTACAACCACGACTCGCCCAAAGCAGGACCACGAGATTACCGTGGATGGAAACCGGCACCGGCATTCACCTTCGGAAAATCGTACTAGCACGCTGCTGCGACAAGTACAAAGAAGGCGGCGGCGGCGATGAACGAGCGCGTTGTCGTTCCGGACGCTGGCAGGTGGACCCACAACCAGACCGACGAGCCGGAAGCCATCGACTCGGCACTGGTCAAAACGGGCCGCTTGTCGAGGCATTGAACGTGGCCGACAGGCAGGTGGACCCGTCTATTGCCGAGGGGCGACACGCGCGCCAGATGGAACGCTTCCGGCGCAAACATCGACCGCAGGATTCTCCTGTGGCGGCACACGCCGGACGAACGGAGACGCTGGGAAGAATATCGTCGGTGTACCAGTGCGCCATCAGCGCCACCAGGATGCTCACATGCCCAACGCCCAGCGGAAGCAAAGAGCACCTGCATCAACGGATAAAGCCGAACGGGACGCGATCGCTCTATGATGGTCGGTTTTCGTGCGTGGCTCCTGTGGCGGCGGAAGCGACGGAGAAACGTGAACAGGAACAAAAAATGGCAGACCACGGAAATATCCCTATCGAATTTCGGCATAGACCTTCTGGAAGGAAATAGATGATGTCATCTTTTCACCAACGAGTTTCCGACCACTCACGTTTACCGGTACGCGCTCCGTCTGGTGGATCCCCAGATGTGCATGGCACTCGCCGCCCCTGTTCGCCATCATCATGACGGCGGGCATGGCCTACAAGATGATGGTCAAGCACGAGCCTCTGGACATAATGAAACTGTTCAGACCGCTGGCTGTGTCGCTTGTGCTGTGCTGGTGGTATCCTCCGGCAGATACGGGCATGGCAGCGGCAGCAACTGGTGCTTCCTGGACTTCCTGTCCTACATCCGAACTGCATCGGCTCGTACACCCACTATCAGGCGGAAGCCGCGCAAATCAGCGACAAGTTCGAGGAAGCGCAGGAACTCATCTTTGTGCGCGACACGATGTACACCAGGGGCGCAGGCGGATCGGCCCATACCGAATCATCCGACCCGAACCATTAGGAGGCCACGATGGAACAGACCGGACGTGGACGAAGTGACCGAAATATGGAGAAAGACGCGGCCAAGGCATCCGACCCTCGCTGACCTCGCCATCGTGGAACAACGTATTGCTCCTGTTCGACATCGTGCTGTGCATCCAGGTGGAGAACCTGACGGCGATAACGGCGAGCGAGCAGACGATGGCCGCCTACCTGCAGAACTCGTTCTTCTCCGCCGGCTACCTGATGGCGGCGAGCATCGTGGCATTGAAATGCCTGAACCTTGTACCCGACCTTGCCGCATGGATGATACCGGAAGGAGACACCGCCTTCTCGACCCGAAACTTCGGTGAGGGCGTGGCACAACAGGCGAAGATGACAGCCACGGGCGCCATCGGAACCATGACGCGATAAGGAAACTCTGACCCATTAAGAACTATCATCAATCATAAAAACAAAAAGGATATGAAAACCAAGAAAAGAATCGAGAATGGCTGGCGGACGAGAATTTCCGCCGGTATGCCGAAAACGGATGCTGGGAAGAGATTACGGAAGTGCCGGAGAACCATACGCTTGACCGGAAGTACGAGGAACTCGACGAAGGTTTCAGTGTGACGACCGGTACATCTCGCCCCTTGTGGACGAAATGTTCCACCATTTTTTTCACCCCTTGCGCCGGATAAGTACATCCGTTACACGATGGAGGCCATGTACCAAGTGGACGGGGCGGACTGGCACAATAATAATAAAGAGAAAGGTTTCTACAGCAACATTCTCAAGGACAGCGCGAGTATTCTCATCTTCTGCGGCAACATCCGATTCGATGCGGCCAAATGGGTTCACCTACGGACTGGCAGCGCATCGGGCACCGGAGCGACAACATCCTGATGCGCGAACTGGTCACGGCCGGGAAGCTCAAACGGGTGCCGCGCATTTTGAACAACCCGCACGGGCTGCTCGCTGTCGTGAACTGGCGCCGCTGCTGAACAGACATCGAGCAGAAGACAAAGAACAGCAAGGAGGCACGACGCTGAACATCAAGATTTCAGACGCATGCTGCTCGGTGAGAAGATGCCGGACAGGACCAAGAAATACAAGGAACGCCTGAGGAGGAGGATGCCGGGCGCAGGTTCGCCAAAACCCGGATAGACAAGGCGGCCGCCAAGGTGCAGGGCTTTGCCGCAGCGCACCCTGTTGTATCATCGTATTTGCCTTCGTCGCCGCAGGGCTGGCGTAGAACATCTACCGGCTGACCGTCGTATGCCACCGTCAACCATCAAAGCGGACAGCCACCGATGCAGGACAGCATCCTGCAGGAAAGGCACCGGTTATCCAATTTGTATGTACAACCGCAAAAGAACAATGACGATGGCATATTGGAAAAAAATCAATTTCAGGCAACCGAGTGATCCTCTGCTCGGCGCGTCGTACTAAATCTTCGACCACCTGTTCCACGCCGAAAAGGCCGAAGTGCAGGACCCTGCTACCAGACTTCAGAGTTCCTGAACCGGACTTTTCGAAGCCACACCCACTGGGACCAGCATAAGCCAGCAAGTACGAAACATGACAAAATCAGGGGCCGGATACAGGACTCGCCGTGGACAGTGAAGAATAATAATCAATGCACCGATGACGACATCGCCCTGCTCGGAGGATCGGGTGGGAAAGGTATGGCGGAGGCGCCGACGCCAGAAACGGGAAAGGCCAGCGAGGTGGTGAAGAAAGCCAAGGCATCCTCGGACTACTTCCACACGCTCGACCGCAGCAGCGATGAGCCGAAGCTCATCCAGGCCATCATCGACGAGGACATCAAGGCCGTGGACGGCTCGCGTGTGCGGCTGCGCCTGCTGGACGATGTGGAGATAGACGGAAGCACCCTCCGAAAGGGCACCTACCTGTATGCCACGGTCAGCGGCTTTTCCTCCGGAAGGGTGAAAGGCAGCATCAGCAGCATCCTCGTGGGTGACGAACTGGTCAAGGTCAGCCTGTCGCTGTACGACACGGACGGACTGGAGGGGCTGTATGTGCCGGAAAGCCAGTTCCGGGAGAAACGAGCAAGGACGTGGCCAGCAGCGCCATGTCGGGCAACCTGAGCATGAACACCGGAGGCTACGGCAACAACAGCCTCGCCCAATGGGGCATGCAGGCCGTGCAGAACGCCTACCAGAAGACGAGCAACGCCATCAGCAAGGCCATCCGAAAGAACAAGGTGAAGCTGAAATACGGGACATTCGTGTATTTGGTGAACGGAAACAAAAAGCAATAGCCATGACGACCATAGAGCAAGACAAGATATACAACATGGACTGTCTGGAGGGTATGAAAGGCATTGCCGACCGCAGCATCGATGCGGTGATCGCCGACCTGCCCTACGGGGTGCTGAACCGGCAGAACGGCGCAGCCCGGTGGGACAACCGGATTCCGCTGAAGCCCCTTGTGGGAGCAGTACCTGAAATCACCAAGCCGGACAGCCCCATCATCCTGTTCGCGCAGGGGATGTTCTCGGCGGAACTGGTGCTGTCGCAGCCAAGCTGTGGAGGTACAACCTCGTCTGGTACAAGGGACAGGGTGAGCGGACACCAACAGACGCCAACCGTATGCCCCTGCGCCAGCATGAAGGACATCTGGTGTTTTGAAACTGCCGGTGTACCATCCGCAGATGATCCGTGTCCGCCCGAAAAACGGACCATGCCGCCGCAAGACGGAAGGATTCCGGTATGAAGCAACAGCCTGCTATCCGCGGAATGAGCCTACCACCCCAGTGCGCAGTTGCTTCGAGACAGACAGCGGCTATTGCGGGATTGACGGATACGGGAAGAGATTGAACAGAGGGAAAGAAAAAAGATAACGAGAAAAACCAATAAAAGGCAAAGACAATGAACAGACATCGAATGATGGGCCTGTGTCTCCTTGCAGCGGGACTTTCCGCCGCATACGAGGCGAAAGCCCAGAGAACCTACGAGGAAATGGAACAACTGACGGTCAACGAACAGGTGACGACCGTCATCACGGCATCGGAGCCGGTACGCATGGTGGACATTTCCACCGACAAGGTGGTTGGCGACCAGCCTCTGGACAACATTGTACGGCTGAAACCCAAGGAAGCCGGACACGAGGACGGCGAGGTGATTGCCATCGTGACCGTCATCACGGAACGCTACCGCACGCAATACGCGCTGGTTTACACCACACGGCTTAAGGAAGCGGTAACGGACAAGGAGATACTGCCTGCGGAGCGGGAAGCCTACAACAACCCCGCCGTCACCATGTCCACAGCGGAGATGACCGGACTGGCCAGACGCATCTGGAACTCTCCGGCGAAGATACGGAACGTGGCGAGCAAGGCGCACCGCATGACCATGCGGCTGAACAACATCTACGCTGCGGGAGACTATTTCTTCATCGATTTCTCGATAGAAAACAAGACACATATCCGTTTCGACATCGACGAGATACGGGTGAAGCTCGCCGACAAGAAAGTCTCGAAAGCGACCAACTCGCAGGTCATCGAACTGCAACCGGCATTGGTGCTGGAACAAGGCAAGTCGTTCAAGCGGGGCTACCGCAACGTGATTGTCGTGCGGAAGATGACTTTCCCCAATGACAAGGTGCTGACCATCGAGATGACCGAGAAGCAGATCAGCGGGCGCAACATCAGCCTGCACATCGACTACGAGGACGTGCTTGCCGCCGATTCGTTTGACCATTCGCTATTGGAGGAAGAGTGATGTCAATGAAAAATGAAGAATTAAGAATGAAGAATTGGAAATGATGAGTGAAGCATTGAGAAATAAGGGAAGGACAAGAAACAGGCTGCTTGCCCTGACGGTAGCCGTGTTCGCCTTGTCCGTGAGCGCACAGGCGCAGCGCAACACCGGGCGGCTCTCGCTCGGGGCCGGACTGCTGTACCGGAACGGCATTGACGTGACCCTTTGCCTACGAGCATGAGACGAACTACCACAACGCCTGGGAGTTCTTTGCCAACGGCTACCTGCAATGGAAGGAGTGCGGGACATGCGGGCATGTCTGCCCGGAATCCTTCTGGCGGAACTACCACACCTACGGCTTCGGCGTGGCCTACAAGCCCCTGCGTGGTACGGGGTCGCAACCACTTCGGCAACCTGCGCATCGGCGCATCGGGCGGCAGCGACACGAGAAGTTCCTCGCAGGCATCCACCTTGGGCTACGAGCACAACTATGTGCTGCGGTCGGGCTGGGTGTTCTTCTGGCAGGTGAAGGGTGACGTGATGATAAAGGGAGCCGACCTGCTACGGGCAGGTGTCGGTCTCGGCGTGAAGCTGCCGATAAGATGACAGATAAAATAAGGGAAAATAAAAAATGAACAGATGACAATGAATAAGATGCATACAATCATTGCGGCGGCAGCGGTGTTGACACTGGCCGCCTGCGATGCGCATATCGAGACCCCGGACATGACGGTACGACCCGGGCATGTCCTCTGCGATGACGGCACGGCATTGTCCTACGCCCAGTACAAGGCATCCGGCAAGCAGGCCGTGGCGGTCGTGTTCGACACCGGACAGCACGATGGTACGGAGGGGAACGGCTATGCCGTCTATCTGTGGGACATCGCTCCCCAAGCGTTTGCAGACAGCCTCGGTGTGGAAAGGAACTTCCGCCGACACGGAGGCTTTTGACGGCAATGAGAATACCTTCGCCCTGTACGACACGCAGGAAACAGCCTCGCCTATGGCGGCAGCGGTCTTCGACGCACGGCGGTCTATGTTATTCCGTGCTGCTGGGTTCAGGTAGCCTTCAGGCCCTCGTGACCAGGGGCGGCATCCTCGCCGACCTACGGACGTACGGTGGGCGATATACAGCGACAGGCATCTCGTGTACAGCTGGCGACCGTCCTGCTGATCTGCATCACTATCGGCACGCCGAACAAGCATCTGGGTTCAACGCCAAGCGTCAGGTCGTCCTACTGACGGGCGCTTGCGCTGGTCACCTCCGTATGGCTGTTCAGCCACCGATGGGGAATGAAGCCCACACTGCCCGGCACACATCATCCTCTATAGCCTCCCTTGCAGGCATTGATACTGGCACTTGACAATATCTCCGAAATACATCAAAGGACGGGCTGATGAAAAGACCGCTTCAACTTCGAGAACGAAACATGTGAGGAAAATGGAGAACAACTACAGCGTGAATTCCGATGCGCTATTACTAAGGGGCAAGTTCCGTAGGGTTGGGTGAACATCGCGTGCTTTCGGTATGGGTGGTCGGCACGCCGGGAAGCAGAAAGACCTTCTCATCGAAACCGTTCATCCAACATTCGCAAGGGCTTCGTGATGGTCGTGTATGACTTAAGTTCCCCACTTGGCGACCAAAACTGTACTATCATTACAGGAAAGATTAAGAAGGCTGGCAGGCGCCACAAGGCTGCAAGTTCAACATCATCAGCTTCGTGGATGTGGAATACCGGAGGGTGAGACCCCATCAGTCGAGGCCGTCAGCGGCACGCAGCGACGACGAGACGGCAGGCTGCGGAATCCCTGCAAGAAAGGCAAAAGAAAGAGGAGAACTGGCGGCAACGACAGTTCTTCCGACTTCGGCGGTGAACTTCCTCGCCGCGTCTTCGTGAAGAAACCCCGACAGGACGGAAACAAAACGGGACGAGACAGTTCTGAAACCGACGGGCGCGCGACCTGGGACCGCCTACTGGTTGAACAGCGACATGCCACCGCAGCCCTGGTTCCGGGAACAGAACATCCCATTGAGCATCATCGTGGACGAAACTTGACCCTGTACTTCCATTTAAGATGGGAACCGCCTGACCCAGCTGGTTCAAGGTGAGGCATTGGTGGGCTTCCAGGAACTGCAGCGGAAGCCGACACGGCAAGGGCTGGGCATGGAAAATCATGAAGAGCAACGTGGTGAAACACGGTTCTGCTTTGGGCAAAGGAGACCCTGAATGGCTGAGCAACGACACTTCTGGGCAAGGGCGTAACCATAGACCGCGACAAGACCTCCATCAATCTCAGCAGAAGGCACATGGACGGCCTGGTGCTTGCTTTAAAGTCTCTCCGACATGGCGACCGGATCTTGCGGCCGGATGGCAGGGACTTCACCACCAGACCAAGACCGGTGCAGGCGGACAGATGAACATCCAGGAAGCGGAGGTTCAAGACCACACAAGTTCTGCAAGACCGATTTCGACATGAAAGAAAGTAAGAGAAAGAGGAAGCCGGGTATGTGCTGCCCCTGCCGAAGTTCTACACTTTCACCCGTCGAGGGAGGAACAGACATGTACAAAAGCTTCGTGGGTCAGGACGTAAAATAAGGATGTGCTGAACAGCGCGAGGGGCGAAATGGTTGCTCTGGGGCGACAACAGCCGTCCTGCTGCTCTGCGCTGCGCGCGACCTATATGGACAAGGCTTTTGGAGGAGGGCGCCGCCGCCAGTCCACCTGTGCGGCTTCCTCCCGCGGAGGTTGCAAGCGGCATGGAGAAAACACTGGCCCTATGTGGGCTGGGGACTGTGTGCTCCCGGCGAGCGGACGACATTACAGGCGCAGGGCGATTCATCCGCAGGTGCCGACCTGGTGACTGTGCCGCCCCGGTTCGGAACGTGATTCGACGCTGCTTTCCTGCCTCGCCAGGTGGAACTACCGTGCAAAAGGCCCGCGAAAGCAGGCTCCGCCAAAAAAAAACTGGAAGCAGGGAACAGGGATAATGACTACAAAATTTTTATTTCTTTCCGGTGCTACAAAGGCAGATTATTCAGGCCATAGAAAAAGACGGAAGTGTACATGCTGCACAGGGAATAGGCGTGTCGCTGGCTCTTTTCCAGTAAGGACATCGGAAGCCATATCCGCAAAGGTGGTGCTCTATTTCTTTCAAATCAGAAACTACAACAAGCAGGAACTTAGTCCTGCCAGATATCATAAAGCAGCGCTTTTCTATTTCCTCATGTGGGGGGACAAAAAACCGGCCACATAATAGCGAAACACCTTGTCCTCATTAGGCGCCACCAGATGGCGGCATCCGATGTGTTGGCGTTCAATGTCCGAGGACTCAGTCATGATAAAGACATCAATGTCGACCGACATATGTGGCCCGGTGGTGTCATTAACCCCAATCTGCAATCAACATGCCTCGGGTAGCTGCGTCCTCTTGCCCAGGTTGACGATGTTGCGTTTGCGTTGGAAGCGGTTTTTGTTGGAGGCATCAGGCACAGTCTTGATACTGTCATTCGACAATGTGAACAACGCCACGGTGCGGGGCTTCCGTCATCTTGCTCGTCTTCCCAACAATTCTTCCACGCTACAAATCGGCTCATTGATGAAAAAATCATCCAAGGTCGTCCACGCCACAACGAAAGGGAGCAGTATCACACTGGGCGCCAAGCTTGGCGCAATCATCATACAAGAGCTCGTCCATGCCCAGTGAAGCAGATGAACGGGTTCTCTATGCCTCTGTAACCGTTTCTTGGCTGTGGCAGTAAACGGGGCGTTGCTGCAACGACCAAGCACCACCACAAATCATCTGCCGTAGCACAACTTCCATAAAACCAGGAGTTCTTGGTTATGGCGGCCGCATCATATTTTAAAGGTGCCGTTTATTATTATTCCACAAAAAAGTATGCTGACTTTAACCGTTTAAACGTTTGATTCAATACAAAATGCGCCATATCTGTTTGGTCATTCGTACTAGTACAAAGAATGGTGACAGGAAAGAATATGTTTGCACTATCCATCAGTGGATGGACAGCATGAATGGGATGCTGCGCTCTTTTTCTTCCTGTGGAGGTGCACTGTTCTGTTCCCTCTTGCTTTCTTATCCTTGCCACAACCTCCATATCTTTGGGTTTCGGAAGGAATCGGGAAGCAATATCCGTCCACATCCAGGTTGTTTCCTATTTTCCAGAATCATGGGAAAACACTTGCCTGATGTCATGAGCAGACCAGCAATATCAGAACGCCATATCGAAAGGCAGTTGGGGTTTTTGCAATAAATAATGCCGAGACTTTTTTTAATCATACTCAAAAAAGCAGGAAAATGTCAATAAGCACAAAAGGTGTAACCATTGTAGAGATGGACTTTCAAACCCTCTATCTTCTGTTGCAGAAAACAAAAATAACAAGAAGTATCTTTGCCAACGGAAAATTGGTGTAGAAATAGAATTACAGCAAAACCCAAATAACCAAAACCCTGTGGGGTTGTCAAAATAGGTTGGGTGATTTAATGACACCCTCTCAAACTTGACTGATAAAAATCAAATATTAGAAAAAAATTGGCTGGAGAATAAAAGTAGAACCATATTCACAATATGGAATATCACCACATGGAATAATATTAAGTATGGTAGATGATTTATTTTTCAAAGAAATAGAACGTACAATCGAAGATAATCATCTTCCATTTCAGAAAATAGAAGATGCCGATAAAGAGATTTTGGTGCAAAGGCTATATGATACATTTGTAATTGGAAACCCTTATGCATTATGGTTGAGTTTTAAGTATGTGCCATATAGTATCGATTGTAACATGGAAGACCCTTACTTTCATCTATTGGATTTAATAGATAGAAATACCGTTTTCTATTTCTTCATGATTATGAGCATATTGGATTTGTGGTTTACAAAGCAAAATTGTCTGATATACATATATTTATTGGTGATTGCGAAGGGCTTGATGAATATTATCTAGTAACAGAGGATTTCATGGAGCTGTATAGTATAACAGACCATGATGATTTGCTTTATATTGACGTGAGAAAAAAATGAAATGAGAATTGATAATAAACCGGGATAACGCTTACAGCGTTCCCCGCTGAACCATTACTGATAATAGAGAATATGATATGAAACTGTTTCTTTTGATATTAACATCTATTCTTTCCATAGGATCAATAAGTTGGAAAGATCCAACAGATATATCTCAAAATAATGACTGCATTTTCAGAGATACTTTGGTTGGATATGTAGATTATGACAATGTTTTAGACAGCATATATATTGAAAAGACTTCTGAATATCGGTATGATGATAATGATGGTATGAAAGAATGTTTCGAACAGACAGAAAGAGTAATATTTTCTGTTTCATTTGGAATTAATAAAATCAGTAAAAGGAAAGATAATAAAGACTATTTTCCAAACCATTAATAAATTTTGATAGATTATAGATTTCATCATTCTGTAGCGGAAGGAGCTGTATTTTTTGCAATGCTCTTGCTTTCAATCATGCTATATGCCAATGTATTAACCGTATGGGGCATATTAACCCAATATGGAATTATTGAATCCCCGTCCGATACCCAACACTATATCATTCAGGGTAGTTTGATAGCAAGAAACTTGCAGGACAATTTTTGGAAATAAATGCACATAACAAGCACCTGTGCCACCTAACGGCGGCAAGCTGCAAACCATTATGAACAACAAAATAGAAAAATGATACATTTACTATATAAAAAACAAATTGACGGAACTATATATAAATCATATACTATTAATGATGAATATATATTGCTTCTTTTTGAGGAAAGCAACACTTTTACATTGTTTGGGTTAAATAACAAACAATATGAGCTGTTTGAGATTGAATCATTTCCGTTTATATCTGATGCCTGTGTATGTGGTTCAACTATCTATTTTGTTGGTGGAAATAATTATATTATTCAGTTTAATATTATCACTAAAACTTTTCAATCTGTTTTTTTTGAGAAAGATACGCATTATACGGCAATAGCGGTTAATAAAGATAAGCTGATACTTGGTGACACAAATTATTTTTCTTGCATCGAAAAGTATCATTCTAAAATAGATGTGTGGGATATTACATCAAATAAAAAAATATGTGATTATCCTCTTATGGATGCCGTAAATATCAAACAAATAATCTACGATCCAATAAACCAACGTATTTGTGTTTTATGGGTTGATAGTGAAGATTCTGGAGAAATGCTCATCTTTAGTCTGGCTGATAACAAAATAATAGATTTAGTGGTACTTTTTGAAGCAAGTACAGCAACGGTTCTATATGATAAATTGATAATAGCCGGAGGTTATCCTCCGCTAAACATCCAAATACATGACTATATTACTCTCCGGTATGAAAACGAATTGTGTCTGAATCAAGATTATCCAAAAGATGAATTTGGAAGTCCTTTAGGTAATTCATTTTTTTGCAAATATTCTTCCTGTTGATAAGCATTTGATACTTTATCCATATAGCGGTGGAGATATATTAGAAATAGATATTATCCAAAATACATGCAAAAAAATCTATTCAAGCGAAGAGACATACATATATATAAGTCTGATAAAAAATAGATTAGTATCTGTCTCAAAGGAAGGATACATAAGTGTTTTTAATTCAGACTATTCTGCTTATCATTCTAAAACAAATAATCATGAAAATGTTTTTGATTCAGAAGTAACAAAGAAGTGGAGTCAATTATATCAGGCAGCAATATATATATATTAGAAATTGAACTAAAAATTAACTTAATTTGAAAGAAATTCGATAAATTGTCCCTCAAAAATAGTAACTTGAATATACAATGAAAATACTTGTTCATATCCTTTGAATGAAAGGGTTATAAGCAAACTTGTTCTATTCTATGACATGAAGTTAAAGTTGAACCAGTATGATATTCTTTATTTTGATGTCAAGAAAATAAAGAAATACAGCCCGGAAGCTATGCAGAAAGTGGCTGTGAAGTTAAAGGTCAATAAGGTTATCTATTTAGCAGACATTCATCCCGGTTATTTGACTGTATGGTTAGATGAACGAGAACAAGTGTGGGCTGATTATGATAATCTTGTTTATTATTATGGCAGTGATATATTCAGTGGTGTTCAAAATATTATATCGGGCAATGTCCTTGAAACCATAAATTTAGTATCTAACAACGAAAGATAGCATCTGACGATGCTCCTTTCCAAACCATTAGCTGTAATAGAAGCATGAAAAAGATTATTTTCTATATATTGGCATTTCTGCTTTGTCTGCCTACACAAGCACAACAGCGTTTCTTCGGTGTCATTCAGGATGCGGACGGATATACAAATGTACGTGACATAAGTGGAACGGTAATAGGCAAATTATTGGATAATCATGTGTTTGTTGATTGGGATGCACAAAAGAGCCATAAAGAATGGCATAGCGTAGAATATGGAACAGAAACGGGCATAACCAAGACATACCCGAATGGAAACACTCATACAGGAGAAATTCATAAAAACCGTATCCGTTATTTGGCTGATTTGCCACAGTTGACCGGGTGTTCAGCCGCATGCAGATTATGGAAAAAGGCCCAGGGCGGCTACGGCTTTGAAGGCTATGAGCGGACCATCGATACGCACGTCCGCAACCTGCGCCAAAAAACTAGAGCCGGAGCCGGCCAAGCCGACGTATATTCTGACCGTATACGGCATCGGCTATAAGTTTTCCGGAGGCAGCCTATGAAACGGACAGACAGTTTAGTATTCCGCCTGACGGCGATGGTGTTCATCCTGCTGGCCGTGACGATTGCCGTCATCCTCTTTTTGGTAAACAGCCAGATGGATACGCATTTCACCCAATACCTGCAGATGGCTCCCCGCCGCGGCATGGGAATGGGCATGGGGCATCACATGATGCGCGGCGCAGCGGAGCTGCAATACGTCGAGTCCATCCATCGCTCCCTCCTGTGGGTCGGCCTGGGCATGACGGTCATCAGCGTCGGCGTCAGCTACATCGTCGTGCAGAAGCTCGTCCGTCCCCTTCTCTCCCTGACTGAGGCCGTGCGTTCCGTACAGGAAGGAAATTCGGGCAGACCGTACCTGTAGAACGGATGGACGAAGTGGGCATCCTGGCCAAGACCTTCAACGACATGTCGACGGAGCTGGAGCAAAACGAAACCATGCGCCGCCACCTCTTTGCCAGCGTAGCCCACGAGCTGCGGACGCCCTTGGCGATTATCCAGGGAAACTTGGAAGGCATGATCGACGACGTCATTCCGGCCAACAAAAAGATGTTTTTGTCCATGGAAGACGAAGTCCTGCGGCTGGGGCGATTGGTACAGGATTTGAACGATTTGTCTTTAGCGGAAATCGACAAGCTCGTCCTCCATAAGGAACGGGCCGATATAAACATACTGCTGGAACGGGCCGTCAGCATGCTCCAGCCCCTGTGCGACGAAAAGGAGCTGACCGTCCGGCTGCACCTATGCCCTGAGCTGCCGAATGTCTCCATCGACGTGGACCGGATTAACCAAGTCGTCTACAATATTTTGAACAACGCTATCCGCTATATCAACCGAGGCGATACGATAGCCGTAACTACGGAGCGGGCCGTCAAGGAAGGAAAAGAGTACGTCCTCGTCTCTATTGCCGATACGGGAAATGGCATTTCTCCTGAAGACTTGCCCCATATTTTCCAATATTTCTACCGCGGCGAAAAATCGCGGAGCCGTAAGAGCGGCGGCAGCGGCATCGGGCTGGCCCTGGCGAAGCAGTTCGTCGTCAGCCACGGCGGCCTGCTTGACGTGGAAAGCGAAGTCGGCAAGGGCACGACCTTTTACATATACCTTCCCTGGGCTGAGACGGCAGTATACGGGGAGGGATGGACGTATATGACAACGCGGCAGGAGGCAGTTTTATGATACAGATTCGCAGAGCCGGCACAGCGGAATTTGCGGCAGTGCGGGAGTTTTATTACGCTGTGATCGACGAAATGAAGGCCGCCGAATTTAAACCGGGTTTTAGCTCCAGGCGAAGAGTACGCCATCCGCTTGGGATGGACCGGAATGAAGAATTCGATCTGTTTGAGCGGGTATATTCTACCGCCGGACGGCCTGTATGTTTTATTACGGGATGGACCGAATTGATCTGTTTTGAGGTGTCTGGGCCGAGAGTCTCGGGCCTTTAGTAAAAAAATCTATTGATATATAAACAGGGACATACTGTTTCACGTGAAACATATGCCCCTGTTTTTTGCATATGATTTGAAAGACAATAG